>ERZ772885.63-NODE-63-length-75247-cov-7.933570_pt1 | contig 75247 bp, 43 predicted proteins | sample MGYA00580580_ERZ772885 | MGnify/ENA primary metagenome ERZ772885 (study PRJEB29015, sample SAMEA2737673) | human gut metagenome | biome: human gut; feature: human-associated habitat; material: faeces | place: China | collected 2012 ...
TTATCTTCATCAGCATAACTCTCAAAAAGAGTATTTTCCATCGGTGTTTCTTCCGTATTATCCGTTATTATGCGATAATCTTTACCGTACTTTGCCGACACATCTGTCGAATACAAAGTTGCAGTTTGTTCTTTGGACAAATCACCTTGTCTGAACACTGTTAATATGTACTTTCCATGTTCTTCAACTTCAGCCTGCTGAGTACCAAGACCGAACACAGACATACCGTCTTTGATTTCATCAACAGTCGGCATTGTTGTTTCAAGTCTTTGAGGCTCTTCTTCGGCAAAAATTGATGTCGGTATAAATCCGACAGTCATTACTCCGACAAGTAATGCCGATACTATTCTATTAATGAATTTTTTCTTTTTGTTTTTCATTTTTCTTCATCTTATGATAGTATTTTACCATAATCTCCTTTCATAAAAAATTATAATTTTCTATTAAATATTTTAACATGATAACAGCACCCAAACAGCACCAACAAAAAAAGCGGTTGCAAAATCAGTGCAACCGCTTTTGTCTACAATATGTAATTTTTATAAATCAGCACCCTGATACTGTGAACTTCCGAAAGCAAGTATAAGTGTAAAGATTGGATTTAAGAATATCAAACCGATTGTATATCCCACACCGTGACCAAATGACTTTGAAAGCTTGTACTGTGAAGCCACTGTAATTACTATTGACGCAATTCCAGTTATAGCTGAAATAACACCAAAAATAACAGAAATCGTCGTAGTATCGCCTGCTGATGTGAAAATATCGCATATACCCGTAACAACGCCTAGTAAAAGACCTATCCAGAACCACATTGTTTTCCAAGATATTTTATATACTACATAGCTGTTGTAAATAGGAATAATCGACTTCCAACCTGCCTCACCTGCTTTGGTAAATATCTTCCAGTTCGCGATGACAAGTATAATATACCATGCTATAACCAGAAAAATATATGAACCAAGCAAAGTAAACAAACCAACTATTGTTGCTGTATCCATTTTTATTTCCTCCTTTTCAATTAATTTTTATTGAATGACGCTAAGTTTTTTCTACTTAATATGATTATTGTAAAGAAACCCATTTGTCATTTCAGCCCAACTAAATTGTGACATATATTCGCCGCAATAACTGTTAATTGCCGCGACATCACCTTCAAGATATTTATAATAATCACACTCTATTTTGTTTACATCAACAGCAAAGCTGTTTCGCTTAATTACAAGTACATCACCAGCACCGTACTTTGCAAGCGTCTTTTTCAAATCGGCAATTAGATTTCTGAAATAATGTTTATTCATTGATTCATTTGCGGCGGAAAATATAGCCGTGCATATTTCATTTGTATTAGCCACTGCACCTTTTCTGTCTATCATATATGCCAGTATTTCTTTGGTTTTACTTCTTCCAAACTGTATAGGTTCATTTTTTGCGTATGCCTCAAAGTTACCGAAACACTGTACACGCATTTTGTTTTCAGCATATTGTATTGGAAAACGTAAATTATTAAATGCGTTTTCAATATCTGCCGTGCGTATCGGCTTTAATAAATATCCGCTCGCATATAATTCAAAGGCTTTTACTGCATATTCCGAATATCCTGTTGTAAATACAATATTAATATCATTCTTTATGCCTTTTAACTCTTTTGCAAGTTCTATACCGTTTTTACCGGGAATAGAAATATTCAAAAATGCCACATCAAAATCATTTTTCTGTGCCGCGTATATTGCCTGACTATAATTTTCACAACATACAATATCAGCCTCTGGTTTAACTTCCTGCACAGTTTCTTTTATATCTTTCAATATAATTCTTTCATCATCAACAATTAAAATATCCAATTTACTTTCCCTCTATTTTTGGTATACAAATTCTTACATTAGTACCTTTGCCGACTACACTTGTAATTTCCAATTTACCGTTACACATTAAATTCAAACGTTTTTTTACGTTCTCAATACCGACATGACTTCTTCCGTCATTTTTCTGCTCGTTTATATCAAATCCTACACCGTTATCCTCAATCGTTACATAGTCATAATGCTTATCTTTATCGGTAGTGATTTTTACTGTGGTTATATCGCTTTTACCCAACGTACAATACTTAACCGCATTTTCCACAATTGGCTGAACGGTAAGAGGCGGAATCCAAAAATTACTGTGTTCCACATCATACTCAATTTTCAGTCTATCCTCAAATCGTATAAGTTCAAGTGACAAATAATTTTTGACGTGTTCAAGTTCTTGCATAAAAGGAATTGGATGATTAGTTGAAATTGATTCCATATTACCTCTTAGAAAAAAGGAGAAATCTTCTATTGCTTTTCTTGCTTTTTTAGGGTCTTCGTTACACAACCCCTTTATTGCGGCAAGACTGTTATACAAAAAATGAGGTTGTATTTGACTTATCATAGTATCTATTTTGGCGTTTGTCAGTTCTTGTTCCTGCTTAACAAGTGTTTTTGAACGTTCCACCTGTGTTGCAAAAAATAACATCAATATTGATATGGTATTTGCAATATTTAATAGTGCTATTCCGTAAAACCAAATTTGTATAGCAAGTGCGACTACAGGAAAAAACATATATGTAAGCAACGAAATAAATTCCATTTGCGATAAAGATTTTCTGTGTTTTATCACAATATAAAACAATATCAATATCCCGACTATTCCCCATATTTGCGATATAGGAAACCATGTATTTCTATGATAAAAATTGTTTTCGTCAAAATAGTAATACAAATTTGTAAATTGAGACACTGTGACCATTATCATTCCCAAAACAGCTATCGCCTTGATGAGATTTATAAGTTTAATTTTTACTATGTGCCGTTGGTTAATACTGACATTTACATAATCAGCAAATCGCCAAAGTAATACAAATTCAAGTATAAACACAAGATAGTTGCTTATTCTAACCATATAAAAACCAAGTTGACTTGGGTTGCCTCTAAACATCCAGGCTAATGAATCACTCACCAAAATCAGTGCATTGGCAATAAATATGTGTAACAATGCTTTGTTTTCCTTATATTTTATTCCTTTTGATACATACAACGTTACTGCCGTAATAACACTGAATATGCACCCCCATATTTCAAGAGCAATGTGCATTTGTGCTATCATTGTCATTAATATCTCTCCCTAATATACTCATAATATTGCATTATACCATTTGTGTCACTAAAATTCAAATATATAAGCCGAAAAGATTCAAAAAATGACCTTTTCGGCTTATTTATTTTTACCAAAGATTTAGTCTGTCTTCAGGAGCAACATACATTGAGTCGCCCTCTTTTACATCGTATAAATCATAGAATTCGTTAAGAGAAGCAACGACCGCGTCAACTCTTACGTTATTAGATGAGTGAACATCATTCAAAAACATTGAATCTGAAATATAGTCAATCGTACCAAGTCTTGCCAATATAGCCGCATAAGATTCAAGCGCTTCTTTTTGAGCCGCTTTGTCACCTGCAAGTATATCCATCACGCACTGCATACCTGCAAAGTCAGCCATATTTTCGCCTATTGTAATAGATGAATCTTGTACAATTCCTTCTACAACGTCAAAACGTTTATAATATTCCTCAAATGCATTAACCTTTTCCTGATACTTAGCGGCGTCTTCGTCAGTCCACCAGTTCAAATGACGACCTACTTCGTCATATTGAGAACCACTATTGTCAAAGCCATGCCCTATTTCATGTCCTATAACCATTCCGATTGCACCCAAGTTTGCGGCATAACTGTTATTTTTATCGTAAACCGGTGCGTTTATTATTCCGGCAAGTATGGTGATATTATTAAACATAGGTGCATAGAATGCATTTACGGTATCAGCCGGCGCGAGAAGCATATTTCTTATAGCCTCAGGATTTTTAGCTAATTCAATACTGGTATCTAACTCAGATCTCTTAATTCTTACACTGTTATTGAAGTAAGTTCCACCATTTTCAGGAGATACTATTACAGGGTTTGCCACATTATCTTTGTAACCTATATTTGAAACAATATTATTTACCTTTTTAATAGCATTTTGTTTTGTTTCGTCTGACATCCATGTGTTGTTTTCAAATCTCTTAATATATGCAGCCTTTATATCATCAACCATTTTTTGAATAGTAGCTGTTGTTTCATCATCATAATAGTATTTTGCGTACAAAAGACCTATATCATTCGGCAAACAATTATTTAATGTAAAGATATTTTTTGCACTTAGAATATCATTGTCTTCTTCTTCATTACCATATTTTTCTTTAAATTCTTTAGTAGATTGGCTTTCTTCGCCAATTTCTAAATCTGTGTCTTCTAATTCAAAATCCATCATAGCTATAAAACTCAAAGTATCAAAATTGACTAATTGAGCTTTTTCTTCTTTATTTGAAAATGCGCCCAAGTTCGTTCCTAATTTGACAAGTGCGTTAATCTTCAATGCATTCAAATTTGATGAAGTCAAAAAATTATCAACGCCGTTCATAACATTATCAGAAGTTACAATTACCTTATCAACACCTTCAAAGCCTGTCTTTTCGATAACCTCAGGTATATCTATGCTTTTGAATTTATTTGACAATTCATCCAAAGAATATGTCTTTTGATTTGACTCATATGGTGCATTTGTTTCAGGGTCAATTTCAGGATGTTCCTTTAATAAAGCTTGAAAGTCTTTTTGATAATCTTCATCTGTGTAAGTTTCAAGCATCATTTTTTTGTATTGAAGACCCATCATAAATTGTAGAAAATAATTTTCGTCCTTGCCTGCTTCCTCTTGCAATTTTATTGCTTTAGTTACATCAGCATCAGAAACATTTAATCCGCAAGCTGTTGCATATTTCTTTACAACGCTGTTATATGCCTTACTTAGATTCTTTTTAACCGATTTTTTGTATGCTATAAGAGCACCCAAACCCGGATTTGCGAGTGAAATTGCAGGCTTGATTACATTTGTTTCTGTGTCAAAATTAACATCTATATCAAACAAAGGATTAACACCTGTGTCGTTACATATATCATATGAAACATCAATCAAATCTTCAACGCTTTTGGCATTAATAATCTTTGTTTTCATATCGTTGTAAAGAGCTAAATCGTCTTCTGTCAAATCATCACCGTTTTGAATATTTAAAAGCATATCGTGTATTCTTTGTTCAACGCTTCCGTCTTCATAAGTTAATTCATCATTCATTAACTTTTTCAACACAGCGTCTTCCTCGTTGCTTACCTTTTCAGCAACATCGCCAAGTGCGGACCATGCATTAGTTGTTGAAATTACTGCACCATGCTTTGCGTCAACTCTGTTTATTGATTCAACAGTAGCGTTTCTGAATGTCTTACTATTTGTATGTCCGTAAAAGCTTTCGCCGATAGGTGTTGTATTAAACACATCATCAGTTCTGTCTGTAAGCATTTTAAGTTGCTCTGCCGTAAGCATATCGTCTGTTCCAAGCTTGCCGTCGCCATATCCCTCAACGATACCTGCCGCACTTAGAACATCAATATATTCCTTTGCCCATTCAGGTACATCTGTAAACTCGATTGCGTCACGAACAGGTTCGATGTCTTCTGCGTCTTCCATACATCTTGCCAAAATTGTAAGAGCCTCAACTCTCGAAATATGTTCTTTTGGTTTTAAAGTAGAATCATCATAACCGTAAACAACACCGTTAGATGCCGCTCTTGCAAAATCTGCTTTGTATTCGTCATCAATATCGTCTGAGTCATCAAAACTCTTCAAAACATTTTCATTACCTTTTAAATTGTTTCTTCCGATTGACTGAACAAATTCAGATACCGCATATTCTCTTGTGACGTACTTGTCATTACTGTTGTCAGCGGCAAATACGCTTATACTCATACCTGTTGCGATTGACGCACTAAGAATCAATGCAACTGCTTTTTTGAAATTTTCTTTGTGCATAAATTTCCTCCTAAATTATTTTTTATGACTTATTATATCATGCGAACAGCACCTAAACAGCACCAAACAAGTGCTGTTTGCCGATTAATCTGTAACTTCTCTCTCTTGACGACTGTTGAACCATTTTGTAATATAGTTATAAAGATATTGTGCAGTTTCAGCTCTTGTAATCTTTTCTGTTGGGTTTATTTTGTCACCGTCATCCGTTAATATTTGATTTTCCAATCCCCATTGAATTGCAGGAATTGCATACTTTGATATGTCCGAATAATCTTCATATGACAGAATGTTTGTATTTTCTCCCGAAAGAAGATTATCATTTGAGAAATTTGAATAACGATACAATATGGATATAGCTTGTTCTTTGGTAAGTACATCATTTGGGGCGAATATATCGTCATCATAACCCGAAACTATTTCGTTTTTCCATGCCCAACATACAGATGGACCATAATAATCGTCCGGTGATACATCTAGAAATCCTGTTTCGGCAACCGGATTACTCGGTGCTCCAAAATCGCCTTTAAGGTGAAAATATACTTTTCCCAAAAGCGTTACATACATTCCTCTTGTAAGCTGAACATCAGGCGCAAATTCTGTATCTGATATGCCGCTGAATATACCTGCTTCGCTTGTATAACTTATTGCGTCATAATACGGTGATTGTTCGCTTACATCAGTAAATCCGGCTGCCATTGCCGATATACCTATGCTTGCTGATATTGCTATTGCCGATACTATTGATATTGTTCTTTTTAATAAATTCATAATGGTTCCTCCTATGTTTTTTTAATAAATTATATCATACCAATAGCACCGATATAGCACCAAATCAATTATTATTCTATAGCTACGAACATAAAAAATCCCACAATCAATATGATTGTGGAATTTAATTTTTCTATAGAACTACTATTCTAAAGTTTTTGCCTGTTATACATCCATTTTTACATATCAGTGTATATCTGATATTGCATTAATTATAGGATTATTTGTTTTATCCCAAAGCATTAATTTGAAATTATCTGTTTTCGGTGATTCTGCTGTTATAATAAGCTTACCGTCAACATTTTGGTTTTCACCAAGTTTTATGCCTATTAATTGCCCTTCACCGTCATATTCGGCTACATATAGTTTTGATGTTGCAATTTTATCTATTGTGCCATCAGTTGGTGTTATAGTTAATACAACATTTTCATCTGTTATTTTTTCTTTTATATCAATCTTATCTTTATACTTACCTATCGGCTCGATTTCATCTATTTTTGCAATCCTGAAAGTCAATGTAAGCTGTGCATTGCTCAATGCTTTATTTGGTTCAAGTGCCATAGATGAAATCATATCCGAACCATTATCTGTCACATCAAACACAACAGTATATGTTCCTGCTTTTTTCGGAGTACCCGATATTCTTGCATAAGAAAGTTTTAAGCCGTCCGGAAGTACATTTCCATCTGCAAGAGTAAATGTAAAATCTCTTGATATTGTGTCATTTTCAAACTTAACATAATCCGCAAGTTTGATTTCATCCATTTCAACATTTTTCTCAAGTTCAATTACATCATTTTTTTCAGTGCCTGTGAAAGTATCTCCGAATACTGCATTAATCTTTACCCCTCTGTCAGGCATTACAAATGAATTGTTTTCATCTAACTCAACACCGGTGATTATTGCCGACTTGCCTTCTGTTTCAGGTGTAACTGTTAAAGTAACCGTTTCGCCTGCCTTTGCAAATTGCTTATCTGCGGTTACAGTACCACCCGTAATATTTGGGGCTATCTCTATTGCATAATAAAGGTCACTTTCATCATCTGCAAATACCACGTTACTGTTTTTTACATTCCAATAATTCAATCCGTCGGTAACGCCGTTATTCAGCATAGCTGCAACATAGCCTGACGAAATATCGCTTTCAGACACTGCCTTCGATAAATCATTTTTAATTACAATATTAGATGATTCGGTTTCAGTGTTTACATCGTTTGTCTGCACATAGAATGAATTTAAAATCATAAAATCATTGATACTGTCATCATAGTAATTATTGCAATAAGCTATTGCATATGAGGCTAACGAACCGCTGACATTTCCGCTGTTTAAGCAATTTTTCACGGTTATAGCTCCATACGTCGTGGCAATACCTGCTGCGGTTTCTTTTGATACAACGCTGCCGTTATTTGCACAGTTGATAATCTCAGCCTTCGTGCCGTACTGAACAACTCCTATAATACCGCCGGCGTTTTTATTTGCATTAATATTCGTATTATTTACACAATTCGTTACCATACAGTGGCTACCGACAACGATTATACCGGCACCATTATTTTCTGCATTAACTTTACCGTTGTTTACACAATCAGTTATTTTTGAGAAATTATATGTATAGCCGGCGGAGTAACCTATAATACCGCCTACATTATATCCGTTCACTTCACCGTTATTCGCACAATTACTGATTAGTATCGGTGATTTCTGTAACAAATTTTGACCGATAAAACCGCCTGTTACACCATCTTTTAATGCATTTGTTACAGTCGCATTATTCACGCAATTTATAATCGCACCGTCACATAAACCCGCAACAGCACCGACATAATTTGCATTTGCTTTAATGTTGCTATTAATTGTAAGATTTTTTACAACAGCATCAGTATCAAGTTTTTCAAACAAGCCATAATGTTGGTAAACATTTGATTCATCATTCATTGCAAGCGTTATTGAATGACCGTTGCCGTCAAATGTACCATTGTATTCGCCGATAGGATTTCCGTCATATCCGACAATATTATTTGTAAGTTTAATATTAATATCATTGTTACCTAAGTCGATAGTTTGCTTTACTTTATTAAGGTCATCAAGTGTACCGACAAGACAATATCCGTCTTCGTCTTTTTCTATACCTTCAACCTCTGTCTTTACCACAAGTCTGCACGTTGCATTCGGCATAGTAAATGTGAATGTATCTTTTTTTCCCTCAACCGGTGATACTTTAATTTTTAAATCACCGGTTTGGCTCTTTAATGTTATATCAGATATTACCAAATCTTCTTCAAAGCTTGATGTATCAACTGTAAATTCAACGGTTTCACCCTGCTTGTACGGTTGTTCTACACCATTATTTAAAAACATATAATACGGTATGTTTTCATCGTCTGCAAATACTAATTCTGTTTTTGAAACAGACCACTTTAAAGCATCTTCCGATATTTTAAATTCTAAATTATCGCTCAATTGTATTTGTTCTGCTATAGCATTAATTCTATCTTATTAGAACTGTCGGTTTCAGATGAAAAATCCTGTACTAATAAACCGTTGTCATCATCGTTGCCTGTCATATTATTCCAACTCGAATTTTCATTCTGATTGATTATTTTACCCTCATTTGAAGCAATTATTACCATTGAACTATTTGAACATGTTATTGCTCCGGCAAGTTTCAGGCCTGTTATATCACCCTTGTTCATACAGTTATATACAATACCGTTATTTAATATAGTTATACCCGAGGCTTTTATACCGCTTATGTCGGCTTTATTGATACAATTTACGATTTGACCGTTATTTGCCATGGCAATACCCGATGCCATTGACTCTGTTACACTTGTTTCATCACTGCTGTCACTTTTTATAGAAGATATTGTGCCGTCAACAGTAATATTTTTTATAATACCTTCCGAACCGATATAGTACAACATTGATTGTTTTAATCCGTCAAATGTAATGGTATGGCCTGCACCATCAAATATACCATTATAACTTTGTTTCATTTCATCAGTATATATCGGATATTCAGCCAATTCCTCTGCCGTAAGATTTATATTCTCGGCTATATATACGTTTAATTCGCTGTTACCGTCTGCGATAGATTTTACCGCTTTAACAAAGTCGGATGCGTTTTTTACAACAACGTATGTCTTGCCGTCTATTACTGTTGTTTCACTGATACCTGTATCCAACACAGCAGATACCGTTACATCACATTTCGGCATTGTAAATTCATAACCGTTTTCGTTTGTTGTAAGCTTAATATCATTTCCGTTTACATCTGTAACGGCTACTACTGCACCGTCTGCAATACCGCAAACGGTTACCTTGTACCCCGGTAATGCTCCGCGGGCATAGTCCCCGTTAATAAGAGTGTCAGCCTTAACGCCACTCTGTTTTATTAAATAAAGCTCCGGATTTTTATTATTTGCAAAACAAGGTTCATTATTATAGTCAACACCCCACGTTTTAAGTGTTGTACCTTTCACTTGGTTAGGGTTTGCTCTGACATATTCATTCAACTTAGCCGGAATATACAATCCCTCCGCATCTTTTTCGCTTACCGTAGAATCTTTATCTACCATTTCGGAAATACACTCATCTTTTTCAATATCATAGTACACATCATAACAGTCATTTTCTTCATAATACATATTATTTTCAAGAGTAAGTCCTGACATTTCTGCATACGAAACTATACCGCCCGAACGGCGTGAATTGAATATATCACTATTGGCACAGTTATATATTTCGGTTTTACCGCATGCCTCACCGACAATACCTCCGTAAAGACTTGTCACATTAACACCGCTGTTTTTTAATACACAGTTTGCGATAACCGTATTACCCGATGTTGAGTAAACAATACCGCCAAATTCATATATATAACCTGTTGCGGTTACACAGCAGTTTGTAATTGTTGAATTATAAGCCTCGGCTGCGATACCACCGCATATGCCATAGTTCAATGATATATATACATCACAGTTATCTATACTGGTATTATTTGCAACTTGTACAATACCGGCTGATTTTTCGTTATAAACATGGGAATTTATATTAACATTTTTAATAACGGCACCATCTGTTTCGGCAAACAATATACAGTCTGCCGTAATCTCTGCACCGTTTCCGTCAAATGTACCTGTATACGGTGCGTTTTTGCCTATCAATCCAACATTTGAATAAGCCCAATAACCGCTATAATCACTGTAGTTAATACTTTTAGCCACTACCTTTGCATTTGCGTCTGTCTGGCCTGCCTCTACGATTCTTGCAAACGCAACCAAATCATCTGCATCAGAGATGTAATACACACCCTCGGAATCCGTTGTTAAATTATAATCACATATTGCCTGTATATTTACCTGACTTTTCGGCATTGTAAATTCATATGTGTTATCGCTCGTTTTTGTAACTTTGACACTTTTTCCTTTTGAATCTGTAACCTTTATTTCCTTTACTGAATTTATTAGGTTGCTGTAATCATTATACAAATCTACTTCTACTTCAATCGTCTTTCCGGCTCTTGAATAATCAGCGGACGTTTGAATAATATCCTCGTCATATATGTGATAAATTTCATATACAGGCACAGGGCATTTTTCTACGATTTTTGCAGTTTGAATTTCATTTTTCGTTACAAAGTCCCAGTACATATACTCTCTGCGTTGCGCATTTACATTTAATGCATCCATTGTACTGTCGGAGAAAAGTTCTTCCGTTGTCTTTGCTATATCCGAACCTATATTGGTTGTCACTTTATTTTCGTCATTGTCATAACCGGCACAAAATACTCCGCTGTTTTTCTCCGAATTATAATAAGCAGTATCATAATTATAATTACCGATACCTACAAATGTACCGACCGATTTTTTATCATCAGCAGTATTTTTCTGTACAACAGTACCGTTATTTAATGCGTTGCGAAAAGTAACACCACCCTGAGCGTATCCGATAAAACCGCCGACAAAACCACTGCCGCTTACCGATACTTCACTGTATACATTATACAAGTCACGCTTAGATTTCATTATGCCGACAAGTGCGCCGGTATATGAAGATGTATCATCTCCGCCGTCTACACTTCCTTTAATTACAAGGTTTCCTATGTATGCATCTGATGTAATTCCAAACAAGCCAGTTGCTACAGTACTGTTATATTTCGTGCCGCTTGTTATGTCGAGCGTTACAGTGTGACCTTTACCGTTAAAATTACCTTTATACGGATTGTCATTTGTACCTATCGGTTCAAAACCGTTTTCCGTTGAGGCTGTAACATCTGCTGTGAGAACGACGTTTCCTGCCTCATACCCGTCATTTACTGCCTTTGATAAAATCAAAAGTTCCTCATCTGTTGAAACAATATAGTTATCATAAGAATCTTTTTCAAGCATAAACTCAAAATCAGCATCCACCGTAACATCATTTTTGGGCATAGTAAATATATATTTGCCGTCTGAATTTGCTTTAATCTCATTATCATTTACAGTTATTTGGGTAAGTTTCAAATAAGCCGGGATTTTATCCGTTTTAATCTCTACACTTGTATCTGCCATTGCGTTCGCTGCAACCGTGATATAATTTGGTTGATTATTTGTGATTGTATACGGGAAAACCGGTTCTTCCTCAGTTAATACCGGGATACCGTTCTCTGCCTTCCAATAAAGTAGCTGTGTATCATTAGGCTTATTTGCTCTTGCATACAAATTAAGGCTCATAAGAACATCTTCCGATACTATTTCTTCGCTTGTTTTGGCAAAATCTCTTACTGTATAATGTTCTGAATTGTTAGTCAGACGTCCGAAATCACCAATCTCGCTGTTTATTGTTCCGTTGTAATAACAATTTCCAAAAGCATCATTATTTCCGTTTTTTTCGCCAAAAAGACCGCCGATATAATTACCGTCAGATTTTTTTGTTACCAAGCCGTTATTTATGCAGTTATATATCTTGCTATATAAGCCTGAATATCCCGCAATACCTCCGCAACTACCTCCTTGTACCGTTCCGGTATTTAGACAGTTTATCACTTTCAAAGTACTGATATTACCGACAATACCTCCGACATTCATATTACCGACTATCGCACCGCTGTTTGAACAGTTTATTATGTATTTGCTGTTATCGGAAATTCCTACAATACCGCCAACATGATAATAACCCGTTACCGAGGCTTCGTTATGGCAGTTCACAACGTTACCGTACATATTTGCAACAATACCGCCTGCATAGTAACCTGTCATTGATACTGAGCCGGTTGTCCTTATATTGCACAGGTTAGAATTTTCTCCTCCTTCTCCAAACAAACCCACAAGTCTTTCACCTGTAAGATTAAGGTTTATTGTATGGTTTCCGCCGTCAAATGTTCCCTCAAACTGATTTGTATCGTTACCTATCGGAACATATCCGTCATCTGTTGAAAGTTCAATAGTTTCCGTAACGGTTTCAGGAATTTTAAAATATGTATTGCTGTAATTATTTCCCCCGTTTACCTCTGTTGCAAGTTGTTTAAAATCGTTTGCATTTGTGATGAGATACGGATCGTCCTTCGTTCCGTTTCCGCCACTAAATGCACTGTCAGCATATGCCATCTGCATCGGTATAAATGTCATAAGCAGACAAATTGTAATAAACAAGCTTATAAATTTCTTTGTTTTTTCATTTTTGAGCCTCCTGTCAGCATATATTTTATTATATTATATCATTTTGTTCGATTAAAGTCAATAATAATACGTTTATTTTACACTTTTATTTGATTTAATGATTATATCTACTCATTTATTTGTGCTATAGTCAGTTATTTTGATTTAAAGTCATATTTTCTTGTTAAACGTATTGCTTTTTGTTCAAAAATATGTTAGACTATTCTAAAAAGATATTGGAGGTTTCGTTTTGGACAATAAAGTCAACCGCTTTTTTAAAGTAAATAATATAAATACGGACGATATAAAATATGTTATACATGAAAATAAAAAAACCGCTGTATTTCTAATTGAAGGAAAAAGTATTGAAACATGGATTCCTATGAAAGATATTTATGAAAATCTCCCTAAGAACGACTTTTTGAATATTCAAAAAGGAATATTGGTAAACGCAAAGCAAATTGTAAATATATCTTACAACGGAATTTATACAATGACAGACGGTCATACTTTTCAAGGCAGAAAACGCGGTTTAAGTGAACACCGAAAAATTCGCAAAAAACTCGGACTTGCTTCATCGGTACTTTCATCAGATGATTACATACCGCCTTTAGGTCTTTTGGAAAAATGTACCCTTTTGGATAAAATGCCGCTTGCTTTCTGTGTTATTGAATTGGTTTTTGATGAAAAAGGTCACGGTGTTGATTTTGTCTTCAGATATTGCAACGAAATGATGGCAGATGTAGAAGGCATACCCATCAGTGAGATGATTAACCGCTCATTTTATGAAGTTTTTGAAAACGGTGATAAAAAGTGGTTGGTTACATATGCCGACGTTGCTCTGAACGGCAATAAACGTATCCTTACCGATTACAGCCCCGAAATTGACAAACATCTTACTATTTATTGCTATCAGCCTATCCCCGGATACTGTGCCTGTATTTTAATTCCTAAATAACTATTCTTATGCACAGATATGTTTTTTGTACTTATTTTTGCTTAATCAAAAACAGACAGAAATTCAAATGAATTTCTGTCTGTCGAAAGCTATTTTAATTCTTTTAAAATTTCAATTAAAAATTTCCATGTGCGTTTGGTAGAAGCTATATCAAGTTTCTCGTTCGGAGTATGAATTTCTAAAATATTAGGTCCTATTGATACTGCATCGAGATTATTAATTTTATCGGCAATAATACCACACTCCAACCCTGCGTGGATAGTTTCGATTTTAGGCGTTCTGTCATATAAACGTTCAAATACAGCAGTCATAGTTTCTCTTAATTTTGAATTTTCAGCATATTCCCATGCAGGATAGCTTGCGGAATGTTCAAATGAACCGCCAAGTGATAACACTAATTCATCTAAAATGTCCGATTGTTGTTCTTTTTCATTCTTCAAATTAGACCTAATCATAAAACTTGCTTGAAATGTATTATCTGCTAACGAAACAACACCTAAGTTCAGTGATGTAAGCACTTCATTTTTATTGTTAAACTTTAATGCGGTAGATTTTGTCTTTGTAAGAAATTTTATTATTTTATCGGTACTTTGTTTTGAAAGTTTTTTGCTGCTTTCATTTTCTGAAAACGTTATTTTTAAGTCTTTTTCTGTATTGATTAATTCTGATTTTATGTTTTTGATTATGTCTTTTAATTTCGATGTATCCTCTAAACAGATTACGGCATATGCTTGCTTAGGTATGACGTTTTCTCTAACTCCCCCATTTATATCGCAAACATAAAAATCACAATTTTGTGATAACTCATAAAGTATTTTTCCTAATAATTTGATTGCATTTTCACGTTGCTTGCCAATATCAATACCGCTGTGTCCTCCGTTTAAACCGCTTATTTCTATACGCAAAGTGTTGTTGTCACTATTTTCAAATTCTATCGGAATATTGGCAGTATAAATCATTGCACCGGCACAACCGGCGGTAAAAATGCCTTCATCTTCACTGTCAATATTAATTAAACGCTTACCTTTCAGATATGACGTCTCAAGTTCAGCCGCACCTAAAAGACCGATTTCCTCATCTCTTGTTATAACTGCCTCCATCGGCGGATGAGGTATATCGTCTGAAGCAAGAATTGCAAGTATATAAGCAACCGCAATTCCGTCGTCACCGCCAAGCGTTGTACCGTCAGCCCATAAATATTCACCGTCGGTACACAATGTCAAGCCCTCTTTAGACATATCAATAGTGCAATCCGGTACTTTGTCACACACCATATCCATATGACCTTGTAAAATAATAGGATCACTGTTTTCAAACCCTTTTGTACCGTCTTTAAAAATTATAATATTTCTGCCGGAATCGTAAATTGCTTTAAGATTACGTTTCTTTGCAAAATTCATTAAATATTTTGATATTTCTTCTGTATTTCCAGAACCATGCGGAATATTCGATATTTCCTTGAAATATTGAAATACTATCTTAGGTTCTAATTCATTATAATCCATCTTTTTCACCTCAACTATATTATATCACATTTATTTTATAAACAAAACAAAATCAGAGTATATTTCAACTCTGATTATAATTATTTCTTCAAAAACTCGATAACACGTTTCTTTATATCATCCAATGAATTATCCAAACCGTGTCCTTCACCTTCGATTAATACAAGTTCGGTATTATGTGGCATACATTCTTTATATCTGCGAGAACCGATAACTCCAACTGCGTCATCGGCAGTACCATGTATGATCAGTGTTTTACCACAGAACATTGATGTAGTTTCATAAATCGGCAATGTTCTTGCAACTCTGAAATACATACCGCCGACTTCATAATGATTACCCTCATTATCTTTTACAGGGAATTTATCCGGTACGTTTATCATATCATACGGAGTGCCGAAACACGAGCCGATTAAAGAATCGTCTTTAATTGTTGCAGCAGGAGCAAGCATTATAAGTTTACTGATACATTCACGATAATATCCTGCCATCATACCACCGACCAAAGCACCTTGAGAATGACCGAGTATATTTATTTCGGTAACAAAATCAAGTCCTCTGACATAATCAATTATTTTAGCGGCGTCAAGGATTTCACTTAATACATTCATATCACAAAATTCACCGTCACTGTCGCCGTGACCGTCAAAATCAAACCGTATTGTTGCGATACCATTATTAAGACATTCATGTGCAATCTGATAAAACATTGATTTATCATCTTTACCTATATTCGCCATAAATCCGTGAAATATAATAAGTATCGGACATTTTTCAACGTCCGGCTTTAAAAGTTCACCCCTCAAAGTTAATCCGTCACGCTTTAATGTTACATTCATAAACAAAACCACCTTAAAATAAAATATAATACAATTATATCATTTTATTTGCTTTTGTAAAGTGTTTTTTGTCAATAGTTTCTTATATGTTAAGTCTATCAAAAATGCTCCCAACGGTGCGGTGATTATTATTGACAAAACCGCAACGGTTAAAACTGTTTCACCGCAATTTAATCCCATAGAAAGTGGTATTCCGCCTATTGCGGCTTGAACAGTCGCCTTTGGCAGATAAGCTATCATACAGAACAGTCTTTCTTTTAAGTTGAGATTTGTTTTCAACATACAAATAAATACGCCGAACATACGGAATAGCAAAACTAAGAATATCAATATAATTGCGGCTACTCCCGCTTTAAGTGCGTAATCAATATTAACGCTTGCACCGACAAGCACGAATAATAATATTTCCGCAACAACCCATAGTTTGTTGTATCGCTGAGAAAGACGTTCAGTCGCCTCTTTTCTGACTTTTTGCAAAGAAATACCTATGCACATAACGGCAATAAGAGATGAAAACGGCACAATCCCACCGTAAGTATCTTCAAATGCAACAAGCAAAAACGACACGCACATTAAAATGATTATTTTTACCGTATCTCTGATATGTGCTTTAGCAAAAAATTTGCCTAACACTATTCCGACAAAAATACCGACAGTTATACCCAATACAATGGATATTGGGATTTTTACAAAACTGACAGCAGACATATCTCCTGTTTGCGACAGACCGAGAAATGCAGAGAAAAGAACTATAACAAACACGTCATCAACCGACGCTCCGGCAAGTATAAGTTGCGGAATGCTTTTATCTTTACCGTAGCCGTTCTCTATTAAATTCAGCATTTTAGGCACAATAACCGCAGGTGAAACCGCACCTACCACTGTACCCATAACTGCCGCGTCAACTACGGATATTCCTAACAATTTAGGTGCAAGAAGTATCATACCTATTATTTCAAAACAAGCCGGAACAAAGCACATCATTATAGCAGGTCTGCCGACTTTTTTCAATTCCGACACATTGAGCGACAATCCGGCTCTTGCAAGAATTATAATTAATGCAATTTTGCGTAATTGTGCGGATATTTCAAGAATTGATGTATCAATTAAATTCAGTGCATACGGTCCTATTATAATTCCAACTGCCAACATTCCTATAAGTGACGGCAATCGCAGTTTTTTGCATATTCCGCCAAGTAACAGACCGAACAATAAAATGATTGCTAAACTAAAAAACATAAATATTCCTCCATAAAATACAGAAAAAGCTGATGTTTCTGCATTAAAAAATAGTGCAGAAGTCATCAGCTTAAATAAGCGGTTTTAGTATTATACTAAGGGAGAACCTCATTCCCTTTATTTAATTCTTAAATATTATATCAGATTTATTTGTGAAAATCAAGTCCTAACTTAAATATTTACTATAATTGTTCCAATATCAACTAATTTACCGTCTTTAAGCGGAATAATATCAACATTATATTTATGGCAAAACACCTTAATTTGTTCGCTGTCGGGGTGAGAATTAATGTCACCGTTTACGGCAAGCATATTATTATCTATAATTCCCGTTGCTCCACCAATAAAGCCGTAATCAAGTTTTCTTAATTCAATATAACCTGGTGATATTTTTAGGACATCTATTCCCTTTTGTGCCACTGTCTTGGCTATTCCGTTATCAGACGTTATAATTGCATTGTTGTCTACAATACAAATATTGCATTTACTGTACCCTTGCTTGACGTTAATAATTTCTTTATTGTGACTATCAAGAATCGTTTTATCAGTATATGCTTTATTACAAATAACATAATCTTTTAAAGCCGTAGCATTGTACCACACGTCATACGGATATTTTGAGTCTATATTGTTTTGTCCTTTAATTAAAGTACACTTTTTAGGCATATATTTTTTGTAATGTTCATATGTTTCGGGAGCAGATATAAAACAATTATTTCCGATATAGTGAATTTGAATATCTGCGTGGGTTGCAACGGAGTCATACAGATTATCAATCTTTAAAGTCGGAATTACTTTGATATTTAATTTTTCAAGAGTATATACAGTTTTATCATCTGCTCTGCAATCTATAATTGCTATTTTTTTCAATTTTAAAACCTCTTAAAATCAATTTAGTTTACATAATATTTTTATGGTAAACTAATTATTATAAGTATCTAAATAATCAACTGCGGTTTGTGACAAAATCGCACTTCCAATAGGTAAAGCGTCTTCGTCTGCTATAAACTTCGGACTATGTATCGGATAAACAGCTCCTTTTTCTACATTTCCTACACCTAATTTAAAATAGGCACTCGGAACGTTTTCTCCAAAATATGAAAAATCATCACCCGCCATTGCCGGTTTATCAAGTGTCACTACTTCGTTTATGCAGGTAAGCTTTTTTGCACTGTTTCTGATTACATCATTCATTTCACTGTTATTAACAACAGGCGGAAAAAGTTTATTGAATGTAAAATCAATAGTTGTTCCATTCTTTTTTGCTGTTTCATGTGCTGTTTTATCAAGTAATTCTATGAGCATTTCACGAGTTTCATTGTCAAGCGAACGTGCCGTACCCATAATTTCAGCAGTTTGCGGAATAGCATTATTGCAAGTTCCGCCGTTAAAATAGCAAACCGTCATAACACACGGCTTGTCTTTTAGAACAGTTGCATTTAGTTTTTCAAATTCCGTTATAATTGCCGTGCCGATAGTAACTGGATTTACGCATTTTTCAGGTGCGGAGGCGTGACCGCCGACACCGTGAACAACAATTTTAAAATCGTCGGGCGACGCCATAATTGAGCCGTCCTTAACTTGGATATTGCCCGTCTTTTCTAACGGTTCAACGTGAAGTGCAAAAGCCGCGTCAACGTGCGGATTTTCAAGTATTCCGTCCTCAATCATAGGTAATGCACCGCCTACTCCCTCTTCAGCAGGCTGGAAAACAAGTTTTACGTTTCCGTTCAACTCATCTTTAATATCGTTTAAAATTTTAGCCGCACCTAAAAGACACGTTGCATGAATATCATGTCCGCATGCGTGCATATATCCTTTGCGTTCCGATTTTATTTCAAATTTGCTTTCGTCTTTTATAGGTAATCCGTCTATATCAGCACGCAAAAGTACAGTTTTGTTACTGTTTTTACCTTTAATCAAGGCAACTGTTCCTGTTTTAGCTGAGGTTGTATAAGGTATTCCGTAATCGTCAAGTTTACTGCGAATAAATGAAGATGTTTTTATTTCTTCAAAATCAGTTTCAGGAGTACGGTGGAGGTGACGTCGTATGGAAATCAGCTCGTCCTTTATTTGAAATGCTTTTTCTTCAATCATTTTATCATCTCCTCAAATTCATCTTCACTGATAACCGTTACACCCAAGCTGTTCGCCTTGTCAAGTTTACTTCCTGCGTCTTCACCGGCAAGAACATATGTTGTTTTCTTTGATACACTTGACGATGTTTTACCGCCGTAATTTTCTATTATTTTTCCTGCCTCACTTCGCTTATATTTAGAAAGTGTTCCTGTCAGAACAAATGTCATACCCTCAAAACGTCTGTCGATAATAGAATCTTCACTGTCGTCTATACAGTTTACACCCGCTTTTTCAAGCTTATCAATAAAAGCGATTGACTGCTCTTGCATAAAAAATTCAACTACCGATTGTGCCATTTTACCGCCTATATCGGCAATTTCGGTAAGTTCTTCAACAGACGCATTTCTCAAATTATCAAGAGTTTTATATTTTGCCGATAAAATCTTTGCGGCTTTTTCACCTATATGACGAATACCGAAAGCATTTATCAGTCTGTATAATGGGTTTGTTTTTGACTTTTCAAGAGCGTTTATAAGATTTTGTGCTGATTTTTCACCCATTTTATCCATTTCGGCTATATCTTCGGCTTTTACATAATACAAATCGGCGGCGGTTTCGATTAAATCTTTTTCTATCATTTGTTCAATGATAGACGGACCAAGACCGTCAATGTCCATTGCATTTCGAGACACAAAGTGAATTATATTTCTAAGTCGCTGTGCCGGGCAATTCACACCTGTGCAACGATATGCTGCTTCGCCTTCTTCACGCACGATTAAAGCACCGCATTCAAGGCAATGTGTAGGCATTTCAAATTCCCTTTCACTGCCGTCACGATTTTCTTTTATAACTTCAACGACAGCCGGAATTATATCGCCTGCCTTTTGAATAATAACAGTATCGCCTATTCTGATATCCTTTTCACGTATAAAGTCAAGATTATGAAGTGTCGCTCTTGATACATTTGAGCCTGCAATGTGGACTGTATCAAGTATTGCAAGAGGTGTAAGAACACCTGTTCTTCCGACTTGAACTTTAATATCTCTTATAACCGTTTGCTGTTTCTCGGCGGGATATTTATATGCAATAGACCAACGAGGGAATTTTGCGGTATCTCCGAGCATTTCTCTTGCGGTCAATTCATTTACCTTAATTACCGCACCGTCTATATCAAAATATAGGTTACCTCTCTCCTCACCTATTTCCAATATTCTCTCATATGCCTTTTCTATAGAGGAATACGATTTTTTATCAAGAATAGTTTTAAATCCCTGTTCTTTCAAAAATTCAAGGCCTTCAATATGTGTTGAAATTTCTTTACCCTGTATTTGCTGAATATTAAAAACAAATATGTCAAGATTACGTTTTGCGGCTATTTTGGGGTCAAGCTGTCTTAGTGAGCCTGCCGCCGCATTACGCGGATTTGCAAAAAGTGGTTGTTCGCTCGCCTCTAAAATATCGTTTATTTTATTAAAGTTATCTCTTGACAAAAATACTTCTCCTCTTACTTCAAGAAAAGGTATATCGTCTTTTAAGGTAAGAGGTATGCTCTTAATTGTTTTCAGATTTTCCGTAACATCCTCGCCGTTAATACCGTCACCGCGCGTCGAACCTCTTGTAAATTCACCGTCTACATATTCAAGAGAAACAGATAAGCCGTCAATTTTCTGCTCAACAACGTAATTTACATCATGTACAACGGCTCTTACACGTCTGTCAAAGTCAAGTATTTCTTCTTTTGAAAATGCTTTTTGCTGACTTAACATAGGCACGTCGTGATGAACTTCACCAAAACTTTTAACAGCTTCTCCGCCTACTCTTACTGTAGGTGAATTTTTCTTTTTATATTCGGGATATTTTTCTTCAAGCTGTTCAAGTTCTACAAGCATTTTATCAAACGCAAAATCAGAAATTTCGGGAGCATCATCAACATAATACTTGTGGTTATGATAATTAAGTTCATTTGTCAATTCTTCAATACGTTTTTCAATATCGTTCATTAATAAAATTCCTTTCTATTCGACTGATGCAGTCATTCCACCATTTCCGTAATAAGTCGGTGTGTCACCTACAATAATCGTTTCATTTAAAAGCACTGATGTTTCCACAGTGTCGGATTGTGCAAACATCATTCCCACGAATGACATTTTCATAGATACGTCTAAATACAATTTATGCTTTACCTGATTAATACCGACAGAGTCAAAACTCTCTTTAAAATCAGCATTTACAATATTGACCGGATATATTCGTATCGGCACGTTAGGACCGAGTCCGGCAAGAAAATATAAATTACTGCAGCTTCCGAGCGGTACATATACCGTATCGCTTTTATGTGAATCAATATTTTTCTGCATTGACTGTATTATTGCCGATTTTAAACGATTAACCTTTGCGGTATCCGTTTCGATTGCCTTTATATTTTCGGAGGAATTCTCCATAATTTTTGCAAGGCTTTGGTATTCTTCTTTAACAAATACATCATCTACTGCACTGTTTACAACCTCATTTGCAATGTTATTTGAATACACCTTTGCATATTCGATAAAAGACGGTTGCAATTTTGTGAATATAAGCCATATAAGAAAAATCAAAAAAAACAGTGTAAAAAATATTCCTACACCTTTTAAACTTCTGTTTCTTGTTCGTGAAAGTCCAAGCCTCATATAAATCCCTCCCCGACACTGTATAGTATGTCGGGGAGCAAATTTACGTTACATTAACAATTATATTCTCTTTGTGTCGATTTCTTCTTTAACTGCTTTGATAAATTCATCTATTGCCATAGCACCCTTGTCGCCCTCTTTTCTTGAACGAACAGATACAGTGTTATTTTCAATATCCTTATCACCGACAACAAGCATATAAGGTACTTTTTCAAGCTGTGCCTCACGAAGTTTATAACCAAGTTTTTCACTTCTGTCATCAACTTCTACACGCAAAATACCGTTTGCCTCAAGCTGTTTCTTAATTTCATATACATAATCAAGATGTCTGTCCGCAATAGGCAAAAGCTTGATTTGTACAGGAGCAAGCCATACCGGGAATGCACCTGCATACTTTTCGATAAGAAGTGCAAGTGTTCTTTCGTAACAACCGATTGATGTTCTGTGAATAATATACGGATTTTTCTTAGTACCGTCTTTATCAACATATTCCATACCGAATTTCTCGGCAAGCATTTGGTCGATTTGGATTGTTACAAGGGTATCTTCTTTACCATGTACATTCTTAATTTGAATATCAAGTTTCGGACCGTAGAATGCAGCCTCACCGACACCGACTTTATAATCAATGTTAAGGTCTTTCAAGATTTTCTCCATCGTATCTTGTGCTTCGTTCCACTGTTCTTCTGTACCGATATACTTTTCTCTGTCGTCAGGATCCCATTTTGAGAAACGATATGAAACGTCTTCGATTAATCCAAGAGTTGTAAGCATATAGTTTGTAAGTTCAAGACAACCCTTAAATTCTTCTTCAAGCTGTTCAGGTGTACACATCAAGTGTCCCTCTGAAATTGTGAACTGACGTACACGGATTAGTCCGTGCATTTCACCTGACGCCTCATTTCTGAAAAGTGTCGATGTTTCATTAAGTCTCATAGGCAAATCTCTGTATGAACGACCTCTGTTTAAAAACGCTTGATACTGGAACGGACAAGTCATCGGACGAAGTGCAAATACTTCCTTATCCTTTTCTTCATCGCCAAGTACGAACATACCTTCTTTATAGTGATCCCAGTGACCTGAAATTTTATACAAGTCGCTCTTTGCCATTAGAGGTGTCTTTGTAAGCTGCCAGCCACGTTTTTGTTCTTCATCTTCAACCCATCTTTGAAGTAATTGAATTACTCTTGCACCCTTTGGAAGCATAATAGGAAGACCTTGACCGATATAATCAACTGTTGTAAACAATTCAAGTTCACGTCCAAGCTTATTATGGTCACGTTTTTTTGCCTCTTCAAGCTGTTCAAGATGTGCCTCAAGGTCGGCTTTATTTAGGAAAGCAGTACCGTAAATACGTTGTAACATCTTGTTTTTCTCATTACCTCTCCAATATGCGCCTGTTGCACTTAGAAGTTTGTATGCTTTAACCTTGCTTGTGTAATTTACGTGAGGTCCTGCACATAGGTCAACAAAATCGCCTTGCTTATAGAAAGAAATTGTAGCATCTTCGGGTAAATCGTTAATCAATTCAACTTTGTACGGCTCATCTTTCATTAATTCAAGAGCCTCTGCTCTCGGCAATTCAAATCTTTCAATTTTAAGGTTTTCTTTAGCGATTTTTTTCATTTCTTTTTCAAGAGCTTCTAAATCCTCAGGGGTGAAAGTATGCTCCGTATCAAAATCATAGTAAAAACCGTCATCAATAGCCGGACCGATAGCAAGTTTTGTATCCGGATAAAGTCTTTTTACAGCCTGTGCAAGTATATGCGAGGCTGAATGTCTTAGTGTTTGTAGTTCATTCATTTCCATTTTTATTAGTCCTTTCTTTTTATAAACTAAAAACACCCCTAAAGTACGGATAATATCCATACCTTAGGGGTGCATAAATATACACGGTTCCACCCTAATTACAGCATATAATGCTGTCACTTAGTTCGTCCTTGTTTCGTAAGGAATACGGCAAAACTTACTTAATATAAATTGTTCAGTCCGCAGCTCCGAAGTGGTATTCACATCAAGCCCATCAAAGAACGCTTACAGCCCATGACGTTCTCTCTCTTGTGACTTTTGCTTAATGCTACTGTCTTCATCTACGCTCTAAAGTTATTCTAACACTCTTTTTTTATTTTGTCAAGGTTTTATTCGAGCATTTTCTTTAAATATTTTCCGGTATAAGATTTTTCGACTTTTGCAACCTGCTCAGGTGTACCTGACGCAATCACGGTACCGCCGTTATCGCCGCCCTCAGGTCCCATATCAATGATATAGTCTGCGGTTTTTATAACGTCAAGGTTATGTTCGATTACAACAACGGTATTACCGCCCTCAACAAGTTTATCAAGCACTTCCGTAAGTTTGTGAACGTCAGCAGTATGAAGTCCTGTTGTAGGCTCGTCAAGAATATAAATCGTCTTCCCTGTACTTCTCTTTGAAAGCTCCGTTGCAAGTTTAACACGTTGTGCTTCACCGCCTGACAAAGTTGTTGAGCTTTGACCGAGTTTGATATATCCAAGACCGACTTCCTGTAAAGTTTCAAGTTTTCTCTTTATCTTCGGAATGTTTCCAAAAAATTCAACACCCTCATCAACCGTCATTTCAAGCACTTCATAAATATTTTTGCCCTTGTATTTAACTTCAAGAGTTTCTCTGTTATATCTCTTACCCTTACATACCTCGCAAGGAACAAATATATCCGCCAAAAAGTGCATTTCTATCTTCTTTATACCGTCACCGCTACAAGCTTCACAACGTCCGCCTTTTACGTTAAAGCTAAAACGTCCTGATTTATAACCACGCACTTTTGCCTCATTTGTAGATGCAAAGACTTCACGAATATCACCGAAAACATTTGTATATGTTGCCGGATTTGAACGTGGTGTTCTTCCAATCGGTGACTGGTTTATATCAATAATTTTGTCAAGCTGTTCTATGCCCTTTATCTCTTTATGTGCGCCGGCATGAGTTCTTGCACGATTTAAAACGTGAGCAAGTTTTTTGTAAAGTATTTCATTTACCAATGACGACTTACCCGAACCCGAAACACCTGTGACACAAGTCATAACACCTGTCGGTATTTTTACGTTGATGTTTTTAAGATTATTTTCTTTTGCACCACGCACTTCAATCCAACCCGTCGGTTTTCTGCGTTCCTTAGGTACTTCGATTTTAAGTTCACCGCTAAGATATTTACCCGTTATTGAACGAGGTGATTTAATCAAATCTTCAACGGTTCCCTCTCCTACGAGTTCACCGCCGTTTACACCTGCTCCCGGTCCGATGTCAACAATATAATCTGCGGCATACATTGTATCGGTGTCGTGTTCAACAACGATTACCGTATTACCCAAATCACGAAGATGTTTAAGTGTTTCGATAAGTCTGTCATTGTCACGTTGATGAAGTCCGATACTCGGCTCGTCAAGAATATACAACACTCCCATAAGTCCTGAGCCTATTTGAGTTGCAAGACGTATTCTCTGTGCCTCACCACCCGACAAAGTTCCTGCCGAACGTGACAATGAAAGATAATCAAGACCTACGTCAAGCAAGAATTTAAGTCTTGCCTTGATTTCTTTCAAAATCTGTTCGCCAATCATTTTTTCACGGTCAGTAAGCTCCAATGAATTTACAAAATCCATTTCTTTTTGGATAGACATAGTTGTAAATTCATATATATTAACTCCGTTAATTGTAACCGCAAGCACTTCATCATTAAGTCTTGCACCGTGACATTTCGGACAAGTTACGTCATTGACGTAACGTTCAATGTCGTTCTTTACATAATCGTATGTGTTGGCATTATAACGTCTTTCAAGGTTTGTTATAACGCCTTCAAACGGTGCACTGTATTTACCGCTGCCATAACTGCGTTCGTAATTCATAGGAATGTTTGTATCGCCTGTTCCGTAAAGAATAATGTTTTGTATATCTTTCGGCAAATCTTTATACGGTGTATTTACATCAAATCCGTAGTAATCTGCAAGGGCAGTAAAATACATATAAGCCATCGAATCTTTTTTATTTGCATTTGCCCAGCCTGTCGCTGAAATAGCACCGTTTATTATACTTAAATTTTCGTCTGCTATAACAAGGTCGGGGTCGATTTTAGACAACGCACCCAAACCGTCACAATTATCACACGCACCGTATGGATTATTGAAAGAAAACAATCTCGGAGTAAGCTCCTGCAAGCTGATACCGCAATCGTCACACGCAAAATTTTGACTGAAAGACATAATCTCTCCGCCGATAACCTCGACAAGCACAACATCACCTGTCAATGCAATGGCTGTTTCAAGTGAATCGGTAAGTCGCTGAACAATATTTTCACGAATAATCAATCTGTCTATGATAATTTCTATGTTGTGCTTTTGCGTTTTCTTTAACTCTATCGGCTCACTTAAATCATATTGTTCACCGTCAGCCTTTACACGCACATATCCGCTTTTTCTTGCATTTTCAAAGACTTTTTTATGCTCACCTTTTTTACCGCGTATAACAGGCGCAAGAATTTGAATTTTTGTACCTTCGCCCAATGACATAACTTTGTCAACAATTTGGTCTATACTCTGTCTTTGAACCTCTTTACCGCATTTAGGGCAATGCGGTATACCGATTCGGGCATACAAAAGTCTTAAATAATCGTATATTTCGGTAACTGTACCGACTGTTGAACGTGGATTTTTTGATGTTGTTTTTTGGTCGATGCTGATTGCAGGCGACAAACCGTCAATATAATCTACATCAGGCTTTTCCATTTGACCGAGAAACATTCTTGCATATGACGACAGTGACTCTACATATCTTCTTTGTCCCTCTGCATAAATTGTATCAAACGCCAAAGATGATTTACCGGAGCCCGAAAGCCCCGTAAGTACGACAAGCTTTTCTCGCGGTATTTTTACATCGATATTTTTAAGATTATGCTCTCTTGCACCTTTAATTATAATATCCTTTTCCATTGATTTACCTCTGTTTTACTGTAAATAGCACGTTCCGCATTCTTTATATCTCTGCTGAACGTCCTTTCTTTCATCCATAGCAATTTTAAAATCTTCCATCATTGATTGAGCAAATATTTTTTCAATCAGCGGATGTTCGGAATAAATTAAAGTCGCTTGATTTATCACTTCAATTCTTTCCGATTCGCCGAATTCACGAATGTCGATTATCTCAACATTTTTGCTTGTAACCTCTTTTATTTGCTGTTCTACATTATATATTTCCTGCATTTTTATATTTCTATCACAAAAACATATAAAATCAAGTAGATTATCGTTTTCAATCATATATATAACAGGAGTGAGAATGTTTTTTGAAATTATCTTAACAAGCTTATTTTTAAGCTCATAATCCATTTTATTCACTCATTTCTTTTTCTAATTTTCGTATTCTGTCACGCAAAGCCGCGGCTTCTTCAAATTCAAGATTTTCAGCCGCTTTAATCATCTTAGCCTGAAGCTCGGCAATGGTCTTTTCGTAATTTATGATATTTTCTTCTGCGGTTTCGGTATCGTCCTCAATAGGCTTTAATGATTCTATAATATCTCTGATGTCTTTCTTAATTGTCTTTGGTATTATGCCGTGTTCTTCATTAAACTTCTGCTGAATACCTCGACGTCTGTCTGTTTCGTCAATCGCCTTTTTCATTGATTTTGTAACCGTATCGGCATACATAATAACTTGTCCCTCACTGTTACGCGCGGCACGACCGATAGTCTGAATAAGTGACATTTCACTTCTTAAGAAACCTTCTTTATCCGCGTCAAGTATCGCAACAAGTGCAACTTCGGGTATGTCAAGTCCTTCTCTTAAAAGATTAATTCCGACAAGTACATCAAATTCACCCATACGCAAATCTTTGATAATTTCCGCACGTTCGATTGTCGATATATCGGAGTGCATATAACGAACTTTAATACCTACACCGGTAAGATAATCGGTCAAATCCTCCGCCATACGTTTTGTAAGCGTTGTCACAAGCGTTCTAAAACCTTGTTCGGTACGCTTATTAATTTCACCGATAAGGTCATCAATTTGATTTTCGGTAGGTTTAATTGTTATTTTAGGGTCAAGAAGTCCTGTCGGTCTGATAACCTGTTCCGCAACAACCGTTGAATGTTCTTTTTCATAATCTGACGGTGTCGCACTTGTGAATATTACCTGATTTAATCTATCTTCAAATTCTTCAAATTTCAAAGGTCTGTTATCAGCCGCACTCGGCAAACGGAAACCGTATTTAATAAGCGTTTCTTTTCTGGCTCTGTCACCGTTATACATCGCACGCACCTGCGGTATTGTAACGTGTGACTCGTCTATAATCATAAGATAATCGTCAGGAAAATAGTCAAGCAACGTATACGGTGCACTTCCCGGAGCACGACCGCTTATATGTCTTGAATAGTTTTCTATACCTTGACAAAATCCTATTTCCTGCATCATTTCTATATCGTACATTGTACGCTGTTCAATTCTTTGTGCTTCGATAAGTAAATCACGTTCTTTGAAATACTTAACCTGTTCACGCATTTCAGCCTCAATTCCGGCAAGTGCCGCAATCATTTTTTCGTTGGTTGTAACATAGTGAGAGGCCGGAGATATAACTGCGTGTTGCCTTACACCTACAATTTCACCTGTAACTACGTTTACTTCGCAAATACGTTCTATTTCGTCGCCGAAAAACTCGACACGAATAGCGTTTTCACCGTTATTGGACGGAAATATTTCCACCACGTCACCTCTGACGCGAAACTTGTTTCTGACAAAGTTAATATCATTTCTTTCATATTGCATTGAAACAAGTTTTTTTAGAAGCTCATCTCTGTCTTTTACCATTCCTACACGCAAAGAAAGCATAAGATTTTTATAATCTTCAGGATCGCCCAAACCGTATATGCAAGATACACTTGCTACGATTATAACGTCCTTTCTTTCAAGCAAAGCAAATGTGGCACTGTGACGTAGTTTATCTATTTCATCATTGGTCAGTGAATTTTTCTCGATAAATGTATCAGTTTGCGGAATATATGCCTCCGGTTGATAATAATCGTAATACGACACGAAAAATTCAACACAGTTATTTGGAAAAAATTCTTTAAATTCACTGCAAAGCTGTGCGGCAAGGGTTTTATTATGAGCAAGTACAATGGTAGGTTTGTTCACTTGTGCAATGACATTTGCCATAGTGAAAGTTTTTCCCGAACCTGTTACACCGAGCAAAGTTTGGCATTTCTCGCCTTTTTTTATTCCGTCAACAAGTGTTTGAATTGCCTGCGGCTGATCTCCTTGTGGTTTAAATTCAGAAACAAGTTCAAATTTATCCATACAGCTTCCCCTTCTTAATGGTTATTTCCTTAGATTTTTAACAAGTATATTTATTCTTCTTGCATTTATCGACGTATATTGTTCAACATTATTTCTGACTGCAAGCTGAATATTTTTACATACAGAAAAAATATCACAGCCATATTGTAAAATGACTGTCATATCTATATGTACACCGTGTCCTGTTTTTCTTAGGTTTATATTTTGCACCTTAATTAGTCCGTCAATCTTTTGTGCCTCATGTATTGCTATTGAATTTATAACATTATCTGAGATAATATAGTCACCCATATAACTGAATGTGGGTCTGACGATTGATTTATCAGCCTCGGCAGTTGTTATTTCCGAATCAAGATTTTTTTGAAATCTTCTTAACGGATGCAAGAAATATCCTGAAAATTCCTTCTTTATTTCAAATGTCGGAACAGGAATAACGTGTTTCCCTTCAACTGTACGCATTCTAAGTGCCATATTCATTTCTTCGGGTGTTGCAACATCCTCTATTCTTATAATTTGTTCAATCTCATGAACACCGATATTTTTAGCAATTTTATTTACCATTCCGTCAGATGTACCCAAAATCATAAGGCACTTAATCTTATTCCTTTTCAGAACTTTTTTTATTTCATTTACCTGCGACGGATTCATAAAAAGTGCGTGTTTAACAGACGCAATTTTTGTCGGTTCTTTTTTGGCAGATGTGCCGGCTATAACTTTTCCGTGAGAAATAAGCAAGCCGTCATCAATTATAGCGTCAGCTCCATATTGCTGCGAAACCATAACACTTCTGTAACTCTTTCCTGTTCCACTCGGACCTACAAATGCGATAACTCTCATAATTATAACACCTTAATTCTGATTTTGCTTGATTTTGTATGACAATGTCATAAGCGGATCTGAAAGGTGAACGTTTTCCACCGCTACGTCCTTATCGAATTTAAGTTCGGTATACGAAAAGTTCATAAGACCTTTAACTCCGCAATTAACCAATTTTTCAGCCGTTTTCATTACTGCCGCTTTCGGTACGGTAAGAATTCCGATGTCAACTCTATGCGAATTCAAAAATTCCTCAAGCTTATCTATTGACATAACTTCTATACCGTTGATTTTTGTACCAATTATATTAATGTCATTATCAAAAATGCCTACAAGTTTAAAGCCTCTTTTTTCAAACGTATCGTGACTTGCCAATGCTCTGCCGAGATTACCCGCTCCGACTATAACAGTAGTATCTCCGTCATTAAGTCCTAATATGTCACCGATTTCGTTATAAAGATGTTCGACATTATAGCCGTATCCCTGCTGACCGAAACCGCCGAAATAGTTAAAATCCTGTCTGATTTGTGATGCAGTCACGTTCATTTTTACGCTAAGTGCATTTGAGGAAATACGCTTTATATCCTGCTTTAAAAGTTCGCCCAAATATCTGTAATAGCGTGGCAGACGTTTAACTACGACCGTAGGAACTTTCTTTTCATTTTCACTCATGTCCTCTAAACCCCTTGTTAATTATATAACATTTATTATATCACACTCATTTCGTTTTGTATAGTCTTTTTAAATGTATTTTTTTGTATTTTGACATTTTACACATATAAAAAATGTCACAACAAGCCGATACTGACTTATTGTGACATTAGTTACTTAAATTAAATCATTAAGTTTTATCCATTTTTCAAGAGAATCTTTCCACTGTGCAACGTGCGGTATACTGTCTGCCAAGCCCAAGCCGTGAGAACCGATTGGGTATATGTGCATTTCATACGAAACTTGCACTTTGCTTAGTGCGTCGGCGTACATCAAAGAATTTTCTACCGGTACTGCCTGGTCTGATGATGTATGCCATATAAATGTAGGCGGTGTATTAGGTGTGACGTGTTTATAAAGCGACATAAGCTCTTTATCAGAATGTAATGCTCTTTCACCTATCAAGTTTTTTCTTGAACCGTCATGTCTGTATTCGAACATATCTATTACAGGGTAACACAAAATTGTCGCATCAGGCTTACAGCTTTCTTTATCTATTTCATCTGTATCTTCATACATTTTCTTATTATAATGAACAGAAACTGAGGCCGCCAAATGTCCGCCGGCACTTGAACCCATAACTGCAATTTTATCCTTATCAATGCCGTATTTGTCGGCGTAATATCTGACATATTTAACAGCACGCATTGCGTCACTTATTTCTGCCGGATGTTTGTACGGTGCAACTCTGTATTCAACCACAAATGCAGTAAGACCGATTGACTGCAACCACTTAGCATATGCAGTACCTTCGTGGTCGGCTCTTATTACATAGCCACCACCCGGAAAAATAATAACAGCACCTTTTGAATTTGCAGGATATGCCGTTATAGTCGGTTTTCTTGCCGCTGTTTCATCAGCCTCTATAAATTCTTCGTTCCAATAAGGAATCACGTCATTCCATAAATTCTCCATAATTAATCTCCTTGCTTTTCCGGATTTTCAACATAAGTATTGAATAAATCCATAAATTCATTAAGCTTACTTTTCTTGATTGTAAATTCTGTTTTACCGTTGCGGATTAAAGCACAGTACAAATCATCAATACTCTTAAATTCGATTTCTGTATCAGAACTGCTCTTGATACCTTTATATTTTATTTTCATAACGGTATCGCCGAGTGTTTCGTCTTTATATACTCCGTCAACCGCCAAACCGACAATGCTCTTGTATATTGCTTGTGTTATCTTTGTATCAACCTTTTGACCGTCAAGCACAAAAGTCATATCCGAATCGTTATGAGTTATGTCAATCGTATGTTCTGCTCCGTTATACTCTACCGTTACACTCTTAACTTCCGAAATATCAACAAGTGCCTGCAATTTACTTACAATGTTGTATGACGAGTCATTCGCAAAAGATATAATGTCCGATGAAACTTTAAATACCTGTTCCTTATATTTTACATAAGTCATATCACCTTCTGTGCGACCTATTGTAAGTGTTTCGGTATATTCTTCACCGTATTTGCCTGTTGAATTGTCGTAAGGCTTAACGGTTATCATTAAAACAGGCGACTTTTCACTGAAACCGCCGTCAGCATTTTCAATCGGTGTAGTAAGTGAAATTTCCTCTATCGGAGCAAGTATTTTGTTATCGATATAGTCATCATTGGCACCGCTCTGATACGGCTGTACCATTTCCCATACATTATTTGTGTTGTTATTTATATTGCTTAATATTCTGATTTCAATAGTTTCATCACTGCGGACAATTTTAATGTCATTAATATTGTCAATATTAATGTTGAAACGATTGAATTCTTTATAATAGCTGATAGGCTTTTTTAAAGTATCAACTTTAAAATCATACATTGTATAGACAGTATTATCGCCGTCTTTCATCACAAAATATTCTCCAAGTGTCGGACTTAAATCACCGATAATCATTTTATCAATCTGACCGTTTTTCTTTTCAACTGTAACAGTGACTTGCGGATTGTCAAGTCCGTATTGTGATAAATCAGCCGGATTTTCTTCAATCTTGTTTTTTGATGACAATGTTGAAATTGTACCGACAAGCGCACCGGCTTTTGAAGAATCTATTTCAGACGCATCCATATCATTTACGGACCATTCCGAATCGCCTATACTTTTTACTGTAATTGTACCGTTTTCACTCTCTGACTTTACAGATAAAATATCGGTTGTATCAGCTGAATAGATACTGTATAAATCATCGGTTGTATCAACATTATTATCTTTTGACGTGTCAATATTACTTATAACAATCGTTCCGACAATAAGCACTATAATCACTGACGCGGCTATAATTATGCTTTTCGTTGTTTTACTCATAGATTTCTCCTTTTTATCCAAATTACAAGTCCGATTATTAATACGGTAATCGGTATTATAATTACAACAAATGCAAAAATAATTTTTTGACCTAAATCAGATAATGTAATAACATTGTTTACAAGTGTTTTTTCATCTACAGTAAAGCTTTCTTCGTTACCTATCATAAAGTTGGTCAAATTCATAAAATAATCATAGTTTGCAAGTCCGTAATTATTTGTAAGTGTTGTTTCGTCTATGGTTAAAAGCATAGTATTTCCCGATACATAAACCGATGAGGCGTGTTTTGCATCTACCGAAAGTTCGCTGACCGGATATTCACCGTCCTGTTCGCCGCCGACTTTTGAAACATTTTCATAATTTGAAGTCGTGTATGCTTTTTCTGAACTTGTCAAAACAGGTGTAACAGATATATCGCCATTTGATTCAAATTCTTGAGTTATCAATCTTGAATATGGGAAATATGCCAAAGTTCTTTGATTGTCTATTATACTGTCGGTAAATTCATATGATTTTACGTTCGGCACGACAAGACTCATCGAACTTCCGCTCAACGAAACGGATTTTGATGTGTCTGTTTCAATTACAAGGTTATCGCTTACACCTATGCCCCATGATGATTTTAGATAGTCATACAAGTTAGTAAGATTTTTTGAATCTACATCAAGATAAACTTGTATATTACCGCCTTTTTGCAAATAAGAATCAAGTTTTGTGATTTCTTCTTTTGAAAAATCGGCCGTCGGTTTTGCAACAATCAACATATTTGCGTCTGACGGTATATCATCGGTCAATGTATTAACTTCTCCGACTTCAAAGTTTTCTGATTCAAGTTTAGTTTTTGCACCGTCAACAGCTATCTCATTATGTCCTTTTATTAGGTATGCCTTTTGTTGTGTTTCGCTTGATACATACTTTAGTGCCGAAGTTATTTTATTTTCAACATTAAGTGATGTATACTGTCCTGTTTGTGCATTTACTCCGTACAATTCAGTCATAGTATATGTTTTAAACTTATCTCCGCCGTCAACAATGACAGAATTTGATTGCAGACTTTTGCCGTCAGTAACGTATTTCTTGCCAAAAGTCGGGTTAGATGTCATATTAATATTTGTAACATTGATATTTTTATTTGCGGCGGCATATTTATCAAGCACCGTACGAATATTTCCGTCTTGTTCCGATTCACCGGCAAGAATATATATATCAACAGGAGTATCATAATTTTTAAGATACTCTTTTGTTTTATCTGAAAGTTCGTACATTTTATTTGACGTAAGGTCGATTTTTAAAGGTAATTTGTTGTTAAGCACGCTGACAAATACGTTTACAACAATAACCAAAACAACCGCTATTGCAATAGCAACGGAAGATACAAATTTATATTTTTTTACGTTATTCATTACATATCCTCCTATCTCATTCTGCGTCTTTCAAATACCATAACGGTAAAGAATAAGAACAGACTGGTGATGCTTAAATAATAAATTATCGGTTCAAAGTTAAGGATTCCGAGAGTAAAATCCGAAAATCTTTGTACAGGCGATAACCACAAAAGAATTTTTACAATTATTTCGTTTGAAACGTTTGACGCAACCGAGCCTAAAAGCAATGTAAAAATCAATACACCGTAAGTGGCGACTGCAGCGACAATCTGACTTTCCGTAATAGATGACATAAACGCACCGATAGCAAGTATTGCCGAACATAGCAGTATAAAGCCGACATAACAGCTTATTGTTTCCGCAATCGGCAAATTACCCGTAAACGCTAATATAACAGGATAAATAAGTGTTATAAGCACACCTACCATAAATATTCCAAATGCCGCAAGATACTTACCGAAAACTATTTCTTTTGTAGATATAGGTGCGGTCAGTAATAATTGGTCTGTCTTTTGCTTTCTGTCCTCTGAGAACAATCTCATTGTCAATAACGGCAACAAGAACAACGCCCAGTTATTGACGATTGAAAAGAAATTAGTCATTCTTGCAGTCATAAATCTGATATTTACAACATAGAACATTACTCCTGTTAAAAGAAGAAAAATAGTTAAAAATACATAACCGAGCATTGATGTAAAATACGAATTGAATTCTCTGTTAAATATCGCTTTCATTTGTATTTTCCTCCTTTTCTGACGTATTGTCAGTAAGTTTTAAGAATATATCCTCCAAAGACGGCTCGATTTCTTTTTGCATTAATATCGGTATTTCATTTTCCGCGAATGCAAAGAACATTTTTTTCTTTTCTTCTGCCGCCATTGCGTTATCAAATTCAAAATCATACGAATCATTTTCAGATGAAACACAGGTTACATTTGATATGCCGTCAAATGAATTTAGGATATTTTCGGCTTTTTCCCTATCGCCCGATATTCTGAACAGCATTTTTTTATTGTCACCAAGCTTGTCCGAAAGATTTTTCGGTGTATCTTCTGCAACAAATTTGCCTTTATTTATAATAATTACTCTGTCACAGACTGCACTTATTTCGCTTAATATATGCGAACTTAAAATTACAGTCTTTTCTTTTCCGAGTTCCTTAATAACATTTCTTATTTCGATAATCTGCTTAGGATCAAGACCAACTGTCGGTTCGTCAAGTATAAGAATTTCGGGATCACCGATTAAAGCACCTGCAAGTCCCACTCTTTGTCGATAGCCTTTTGACAAATTGGCAATTTTTCTGTTTTTAACATTATCAATCTTCACCATATCAATAACTTGCTGTATATGACTCTTTTCGTCCTCGGTCTTGATTTTCTTCAATTCGTATACAAATTCAAGATAATCCCACACTACCATATCAAGATAAAGCGGTGGTATTTCAGGCAAGTATCCTATTTTCTTTTTCACTTCAATAGGATTTTCTAAAATATCATAGCCGTCAATATTAACAGAGCCGTCTGTATATGAAATATATCCGGTGATAATATTCATAGTTGTTGATTTTCCCGCACCGTTAGGACCTAAAAATCCAAGAACTTCACCTTTTTTTACATTAAAACTAATATTGTCGAGTGCATATTTATCACCGTATTTTTTTGTTAAGTTTGAAATAGTAATCACTTAAAACTCTCCGTTTCACAGATTAATTTTCAGACTGCCGAGAAATTAGTTTGGATTTTGAAAAAACGAACTCGTCAGCGTACATTTGTACGGCAGAGTTTATTTTTTCAAAAAGTGCATAGGCAAGCCTATCAATATAGGCTTGCCTGCTATTTTTTTGATAAATTAAATCATACAAATTTGAATAATACTTCTGCACGTTCCGGACAATTTATCGACAGTCTTAGAAGCTGAAAATTCGGCTCCTATTTTAAGGTTATTATACAATAACGTTATTAAATTATTATGAACACATTATTAATTTTCTTTCTTTTCAGGTATTATGCTTATCGAAAGTTCCTGTAATTGTTCTTCGTCAACAACATTAGGAGCTCCCGACATAAGTTCTGACGCATTTTGTACCTTAGGGAATGCAGTTACATCTCTTAGACTGTCGTTACCTGTCATAATCATTGCAAGTCTGTCAAGACCGATACCCATACCGCCGTGAGGTGCGGCACCGTATTTATATGCCTCTACAAGGAAACCGAATTTAGCCTCGATTTCTTCATCAGAAAGCCCAAGTGCCTGGAACATTTTTTGTTGAAGTTCATAATCTGTAATTCTGATTGAACCGCTTGAAAGCTCTGTACCGTTAAGGACAAGGTCATATGCCTTAGCCGTAACTTTACCCGGATCAGTATCAAGATATTGAATACACTCGTCCATAGGCATTGTAAACGGATGGTGCATAGCAAGCCAAGAATCTGTATCTTCGTCATATTCAAAGAATGGGAATTCAGTAATCCAAAGGAAGTTAAATCCTTCAGGAATTATATCAAGTTGCTTTGCAACCTTTAATCTAAGTGCGCCAAGTACAGGAAGTGTTACTTTATTCTTATCTGCAACGATAAGTACAACGTCACCCTTTTGAGCACCTACTTTATTTAATATTGCGTCAAGTTCACCTTCGCCCAAGAATTTTGCAAATGCACAAGTCGGTTCATCATCAACCCAACGAACAAATGCAAGACCTTTTGCGCCTATTCCCTTAACGTATTCTGTAAGCTTGTCGATTTCTTTTCTTGTAAGCGTCTTTGCCGCGTCTTTTGCAACGATTGCTCTTACCGAGCCGCCGTTTTCGATCGCCGAAGTGAACACGCCGAAACCGCAATTCTTAACAAGTTCTGAAATATCGCATATTTCCATACCGAAACGAGTATCAGGCTTATCTGAGCCGTAACGTTCCATAGCGTCTTTATAAGTAAGTCTTGGGAGCGGTAATTCTACGTCAACATCAAGAACTTCCTTAAACAATCTTTGTATAAAGCCTTCGTTCATTTCAAGAATATCCTCAACATCAACGAATGACATTTCAAGGTCAATTTGCGTAAATTCCGGCTGTCTGTCTGCTCTTAAGTCTTCATCTCTGAAGCATCTTGCAAGCTGAATATATCTGTCAAATCCTGCAATCATCAAAAGTTGCTTGTACATTTGAGGTGACTGCGGAAGTGCGTAAAACTTTCCGTGATGTACTCTTGACGGAACAAGGTAATCTCTTGCACCCTCAGGAGTTGACTTAATCATCATCGGTGTTTCGATTTCTATAAAGCCGTTTTCATAGTAATAATCTCTTGCAACTTTTGCAATCTTACTTCTCATAATCAAGTTATCCTGTAAAACCTTTCTTCTAAGGTCAAGATAACGATATTTCAATCTTAATTCTTCGTTTACGTTAGTATCGTCAACAATTTCAAAAGGAGGTGTCTGAGCCTTTGCCAACACTCTCAAATCTTTTACGTCAATTTCAATATTACCTGTTTTAATTGCTGTATTCTTGCTTTCTCTTTCACGAACAACACCTTTTGCCATAAGTACATATTCGCTGTGGCAATCAGACGCTTTTTCAAATATTTCTCTGTCTGTCGAATCATCAAAAGCAAGCTGAACTATACCTGTTCTGTCCCTTAAATCTATAAAAATAAGATTTCCCAAATCTCTTACTTTTTGTACATAACCGCCTACTACAACTTCATTGCCGATTCCTTCAACATCTCCGCAATAGTGAGTACGTTTTAAACCTTGCATTGTATCCATGTCTATTCCTCCATATAAATTTACATACTTATTATATTTTACCCTTATATCAGCTTTGTGTCAAGTCAAAATGCCGATTTTTGACTTATTTCTATACAATTACTTTATTTTTTTATGACAATACTTGATTAAATCCGTATTTAGTTTTATAATATGACAATGTGAACATTAAATTAGGAGGAATATAATGAGTAAACAAAACAAAGAAAACACTCAATCGTTTATGAATAATGTTACTATAATTCTTATTTCACAAGTGCTTGTAAAAGTTCTTGGTATGGTTTACAGAATTGTAATAACAAACATTGACGGTTTCGGTGACGAGGGACTGGGATTTTATAATGTAGGATTTCAGATTTATACCCTACTGCTTGCAATTTCATCTGTCGGAATACCTAATGCAATTTCAAAAATGGTTTCCGAACGTGTTGCACTTGACGATTACAAAGGTGCACATAAGATTTTCAAAACGGCTTTATTGCTGTTCTCAATAATAGGTCTTGTAACGACTGCGGTTCTGTTCTTTGGTGCGGATATTTTTGCACAGCATATAATTAAAATTGACGGCTCTCAATATGTAATGCGTGCGCTTGCACCGTCACTGTTCTTCGTTTGTGTATCTTCCGTAATCAGAGGATATTTCACAGGTATGAAGAATATGAAAGCAACAAGTAATTCACAGGTACTTGAACAGATTTTAAAATGTACACTTACTATCGTGTTTGTATACCTTTCAATCGGTCTTGCACCTGCAATTATGGCATCTTGGGCTAACTTTGCAACATCTGTTGCAACTGCGCTTAGTATGCTTTACTTGGTATACTTCTATTGTAAACGTAAAAGCGGTATCAAGGAGCATATTGAAGAATCAAAAGGCGAAACAATTAAGATTTCAGGCAGACATCTTATGATGAGTATTCTTATGATAAGTATTCCGATTTCGCTTGGCTCTATCATTACAGCTATAAACAGAGTTATCGACACAGCAACAATAAGTCGTGGTATTGAAGTTGCATTTGCATCATTAATTCCGGCACATGGCAACGTCGGCGATATTATAAATCCGACCGCCGAGCAACTTAATCAGGAAATTGCAAGATTATCGGGACTTCTATCAAAGAGTGATACACTTTACAATATGCCTTTGGCGGTAAACTTCGCTTTTGCAACAGTTCTTGTTCCGTCAATCGCAGGTGCGTTGGCGGTAAAAGATTATAAAGAGGCCTCTTCAAAGATAAACTATTCATTGCTTATTTCAATATTAATTATCTTGCCTTGCGCAATAGGTTTGATAACTCTTGCTGAGCCGATTTATAAAATATTGTATTTCAGCACTTCGAGCGGTTTTGAGCTTTTACAGCTTGTTTCGGTATCGCTTATATTTGCGGCACTTGCACAAACTATGACAGGTTCGCTTCAAGGGCTTGGAAAAGTTTATGTTCCTGCAATCAGCTTGTTGTTTGGATGTATAGCGAAAATTGTATTAAATATTGTACTTATAAGAATACCGTCAATCAATATTTACGGTGCGGCAATAAGCTCTATTGCTTGTCAGTTCATATCATGTGCAATATGCTTTGTTGTTCTTGCAAAGAACTGCAAACTTAACATCAAGCCAATGAAATATATCGTAAAACCGATTATAGCAGGTGTTGTTATGGGCGTTGTTGCAGTCGGTGTTTATAAGCTTTCAATGCTTGTATGCCCATCTGGATTTATAGGTAATTTGATTTCCACTGTAATTGCAATAGCGATTGCGGCGGTTGTATATTTCTTTACGGTGTTTATGCTAAAAATTCTTTCAGAAGACGAAATCAAACAGCTTCCTATGGGTACAAAAATTTACAATGGTCTTGTTAAATTAAAATTCTATAAAGCACAGTAAATTCAAAAAATCTTTGCCATACGGTAAAGACTTTTTTGATAGTTACTTAAAAGTACCTACTTGTTATAATAACAAAAACACGTTATAATCATTTCAGAGGTGGTAATATGACACAGAATGAAAGACTTGATTTTCTTATTAATCATCTGATAAGTGAGGACAACAGATATAGCAATATAGTTATCCCAAAAGATTCCGAAGAAAAATTTAATTTATTCCGTTCTCTTGTAAACGTCAGAGAACCGAAACAAATTAGTAACGAATTTATAAAGCTACAAGATGATTATTTGCAAGAACGATTGACGGAAATTAACATAACCGACGCATATGATTTACAAGCAATATCGAACAAATTATACCTTTGGCAAGGCGATATAACAACATTAAAATGCGGTGCAATAGTAAATGCCGCAAACAGTGCAATGCTCGGTTGCTTTGTGCCTTGCCACAAGTGTATTGATAATGCAATTCATACGTTTTCGGGTGTTCAGCTTAGATTGGAATGTAATCGCATTATGAAGCTACAAGGTCACAAGGAACAGACCGGTGCTGCGAAGATAACAAAATCATACAACTTGCCTTGTGATTACATTCTTCATACGGTCGGTCCTATTGTATACGGACATCTTACCGATGAACACTGCAAACTTTTAGCAAGTTGTTACCGTTCTTGTCTTGAGTTGGCTGAAGCTAACGGTGTAAAATCAATAGCTTTTTGTTGTATATCAACAGGTGAATTTCATTTCCCAAATGATATTGCCGCACAAATAGCCGTTGAAACAGTGAAAGACTATTTGAAACATTCTGAATTGGAAAGGGTGATTTTTAATGTTTTTAAGGATATCGACAAAAAAATCTATGAAAAATTACTCAGATGAGATAATTCATTTGAAAGAAAAGCTTGATAAAGCCGATGCTGTTGTAATCGGCGCGGGTGCAGGGCTTTCAACTGCGGCTGGTTTTACTTATGCAGGCGAACGCTTTGAAAAACATTTTTCTGATTTTAAGCAGAAATACGGCTTTGCAGATATGTATTCGGGCGGATTTTACCCATTTGAAACACTTGAAGAATACTGGGCGTATTGGAGCAGATACATCTACATCAACCGCTATACGGATATACCGAATAATTTATATGATATGATTTTGAGTTTGGTAAACGGTAAAGATTATTTTGTTATTACCACTAACGTGGACCATTGTTTTCAGAAAGCTGGTTTTGATAAAAAACGCCTATTTTACACTCAAGGCGACTACGGTTTACTTCAATGCCCTACTCCATGTTGTAATGAAACTTTTGATAATGAAGATATAATTAAGCAAATGTATAAAAGTCAATCAAATATGAAAATTCCTACGGAATTAATTCCGTTATGTCCGCATTGCAAAAAGCCATTAATAACAAACTTGCGCTGTGACAACAGCTTTGCGCAAGATGAAGGCTGGCATAATGCGGCGGAGAGATATGACAATTTTTTACGAACAAGAAAAGGTCAAAATATTGTATTCTTGGAATTAGGTGTAGGCTACAACACACCCGCAATTATAAAATATCCGTTTTGGAGAATAGTATCGGGCAACAAAAATTCAATATACGTCTGCATTAATAAAGGCGAGTCGGTATGCCCAGAGGAAATAGAAAAACAATCAATATGTTTAGATGAAGATATTTATAAAGTTATAAAAGATGTCAAGGAAGTGATATAATGCACGATATATGGAATCCGTGGCACGGTTGCGTGAAATGCAGTGAGGGTTGCCAAAATTGCTATATGTATTTTTTAGACCGTGTTCGTGACAAAAGCGGCTCGGATATTTATAAAACAAAATCAGGATTTGACTATCCTCTGCAAAAAGACCGTTACGGCAATTATAAAGTGCAGAGCGGTGAGCTTATTCGCGTATGTATGACGTCAGATTTCTTTTTAGAAGAGGCTGACAAGTGGCGTGAAGAAGCATGGGATATTATAAAGCAACGCAGTGACGTAAAATTTTATTTGCTTACCAAACGTCCCGAGAGAGTGCATAAATGCCTTCCGTCAGATTGGGGCAACGGTTGGGAAAATGTATTTTTTAATGTTACCGCCGAAAATCAAAAACGTGCCGATGAACGTATTCCGCTATTACTTGATTTACCGTTTAAACACAAAGGAATAATGTGTGCTCCATTTATCGGTCCTATCAGTATCGAAAAATATCTGCAAAGCGGTCAGATAGAACGTGTAGTATGTGGCGGTGAAAATTACGACGGTTCACGTCCTTGTAATTTTGATTGGGTAAAATCATTACGTCAAGAATGTGTATCGCATAATGTTACATTTTGCTTTATTGAAACAGGTACATATTTTATAAAAGACGGTAAAAAATATCGTATACCGAAAAAATCTACACAAAGCGAAATGGCGTATAAATCGGGTATGAATTACATCGGTAAACCGATTAAATTTAAGTTGTGTGATAATTTCGGCTTTGATATACCTGAAAATGAATTATATGTCCCCCACTATCGCAAAAATTGCGAACATTGTAGCAGTAAACTTATTTGCAATGGGTGCTGTGATTGCGGTAAATGTGATTAAGAACTTTGAAATGAATTTTCAGCCGCTAAAACTTCGTTTAACATAGGTATAGATACAGACGCGCCTTTTCTTGATACTGCAATAGCTGATGCAACTGACGCAATTTTTAAGGATTTTTCAACAGTGTTCCCCATTGCTGTTTGTGCAAAAAAGTATCCTGTAAATGTATCTCCCGCGGCAGTTGTATCAATGGCATTAACCTTAAATGACGGCTGAAAAACGACTTTTTCGGTATCACTATACATACTTCCTTCACTTCCGAGAGTAATAATGATTTTAAGTTTTGGATAATTCTTTGCAAAATATTTTAAACCGTCCTTGGGATTATCACATTGGGTAAGCTCCGACATTTCCACTTCGTTGATAATTATATAGGAAAGCATATTAAAATCAAGATTTTTTATTTCATCGTTATACGGTGAAGGATTAAATATTATACACATTCCTTTTTTGTATGCTTTTTCTATGATATAGTCTATTTTATTTATTTCATTTTGAAGCAAAAGCATATCGCCTTTTTGAAATTTATCAAGCACTTCATCAACAAATTCTTCGGTTATTTTTGCATTTGAGCCGGAATAAAGAAAAATCGAATTATCACCTTTGCTGCTTACTTGAATAATAGCGTGTCCTGTTTTTTCGTCTACTTTTTTTATATTAGATATATCGACACCGTTTGACTCTAAAACATCTGTAAGCATTTCTCCGTCAGTTCCGATACAACCGGCGTGATAAACTTCCATACCTGCCTTAGCTAAAGCGACTGATTGGTTAAGACCTTTTCCACCCGGAAATACTTGCATTGAATTACTTGTTTCTGTTTCTCCTATTGTGACGATATGGTCTAATTTATATACAAAATCAATATTACACGAGCCGAAATTCAATATTTTCATAACAGTCACACTCCCTATAAGACATTATTATTTATTTGTTGGCTTTTTAACTTTACCCGATCCGTGACAATGTGGGCATATAGTTTTGCCTATATCGGGATTCCATACATATTTTTTACCGCAAACAGGACATTTTTTGAATATCGGTATAATTGTCATTTGTATCACTCTCTTTCAATTAAATTATTTATCTCTTGCTGAATACTCAGTCGGCCACATACCTGTTTCACGTTTGAATGTTTTTGAAAAATAGTATGCCTCTTTTAAGCCGACTGCATCGGCGATGTCCTTGATTCTTAAATCTTTATTTTCTTCAATTAATTTTTTTGCTTTTTCAATTCTGTATTTTGTCACATATTCATTGGGTGACACACCTTTTTGTCGTTTAAACAATCGACTTATATAACTTGGTACAAATCCAAATTCTTTTGATAGAACATCACTTGTAATGTTTTTATTATAATTATTAATCAGATATTCTTCCACTTCATTTGCAAGTTGTTCATATCTGTCCGGATCACGTTTATCGTTTCTCAATGTTGCCAATATTGATATAATATCATCTATAAACGCATCATATGAAACAAAGCTTGCAAGTGCATTGACGAATTCTTTTTTTACACTTGTATTTTTCCGCTTCATATGATTCGGATAATTCAAGGTGTAAGTATCCAGAATTATATTCAATAAACCGTTTATTTCTTCTTGTGTACAATCAGAGGACATCATATTATTCATTACGGCGGTTAATTTGTTTTTCAATTCATCGTTGTTTCTGTTTTTTATTGCAAAAACAATACTGTCGACATCTGCTTTTGAATATGGCTGTGATATATCTTCATAACTGTCCGACAATGAATTACAGCACAATAATTGCGATTTGTTTAGAATAAGATGTTTTATGAGTTGTTCTCGCAGTTTGCTGAAATACTTTCCTGTATCCTTAAATAAAACTCCTTTTTGATAAACAATAGTTACAGGAAGATTTTTGTTTGAAAATCCATCATAAATTTTGTGTATTAATTCCTCTTGCCTTTCTTCTGTTTCGGCAGTGATAACCATAAGCCGTTCAGAAAGCATATTACTGTTAAAGAAAATATATTCTTCCGACGGTGTAAGCAGATTATCCATAAAAGTATCAATTCCCGAATCCGTCCAAAAACGTTCACCGGGAAGAAGGACTTCCGAACCGTACAATAAATATGCTCCGGCACACGCAAGAACTACTATTGTATTATTATCGTCTGACATTTTACTTTTACTGCCTATCTCACTTTTTATCCTTGCCGTAAGCTCACTTACCTTATCTTTTGATATTGGCTTTAACAGATAGTCAAACACCTTATATTCTAAGGCTTTTCTCGCATATTCAAAGTCAGAATATCCGCTTACGATTATAACTTTTGTATCGGGTTTATTCTGATAAATCCAACCGGCAAGTTCAATTCCTGTCATTATAGGCATTTTAATATCTGTAATAACAATATCAAAATCTTCATTTTTCAATTTTTCTACGGCACTCTTACCGTTTATGCAACATTCTTTAACACAAAAATCAGAATCAACCGATTCTAAAGTTGATTTAATCATTCGCATAATCGGAGGCTCGTCCTCAGCAATAAGCACTTTAAACATATTTTTACTCCCCCGCAACAATTTTTATTTCCATACCGTTATCGTTATATATATCGTATTTGAGATTTTTGTTGTGCGTCATAGTAAGACGGACTATTGTATTTACAATACCCAATCCGCCGATATTCCCCACTTGTCTTTCATTTAATGCTTTATCTATTTTGTCTTTTATTTCGGCAATTCTTTCTTCGGATATTCCCGAACCGTTATCCTTTATGATAAGTTCCCATCTATCTTTCGTGCCTATCATCTTTATATCAATATTCCATGGTGGCTCTTTTTCTTTAAAAGCATGTATAAAACAGTTTTCTGCAAGCGGTTGTATAAACAATTTTGGCACCGGAATGTTCATCAAATCATCTGAAACATCAATCTTATAAGAAAAATAATCCTCATATCTTGATTTCATCAATGCAAGATAATTTTTTGTATGGAGTATTTCTTCTTTAAGCGGTACAGTAACTTTTTGATATGCTGCAACGTATCTAAGCATATCAGACAATTCGACGCACATTGTGGAAACACTGTCACAGCCAGCCTCACTTCCGGCAGAACTGATTACCGCCAACATATTGTACAGAAAATGAGGATTCATTTGAGCCTGCAAAGCAAGTGCATATGCCTTTTTCTCTTGAATAATCGAACTATTCATTCTTTCAAGCATTTTTTCAAAACTGTCCTCAAGCTCTTTTATTTCATCAATAGCATCATCGTTGATGTGAGCCATTTTATCATCCGGTGCGTCAATTTTGCAAACGTGATTTGCTAATTGTGAAATCGGTTTTATAACTTCTTTTCCGATAGTTCGGCTTATCAAGAAGACAAACACTAATAATATTGCATACAAAGCCACAAAAATCGATAAAATAAATATTATATTTGTCTTTGTATTTGACACGGGTGTTCGTATCATTATTTCCCAGTTTGCATTATTGACAAATGCCGAAGAATACTCGCTTCTTTCTCTTTCTGTATATACGGTCGGATATATAATTTTTCCGTTTGAACGGTCACAAATTAAAATCTCGGCATTATCTTCCGTATGCAGCATTTGTTCAAGCCTGTCCACGCTTGCTCTAACCTCAATTATACCGCAAACGGTATCGGAATAATCATTTTTAAGACTCTTTTTTAAAGTTATAAATTCTCTTGTACTTTCTGTCCAAGGATTTTCCGATGGTGCGGTTATTATTTTATCGTCGTTTTCTTCGATTTGATTTAACTCTATGGCATAATTCATATTTTCCATAGTGCTTTGAAATTTCTTTTTATCAATGAAGTAATTTTGATTTGATACAAAATCACCGTATCCGTTATAAACCGATATATTGAAATTACCGTTTCGATCAGTAATCAATCCGTTAAGGATAGATGAAACGTCAATTCCAAGCAAGACATTATTATTGAAAAAATTACTTTTATCATTTTTGGTATTGTTAAGGTTATAAAAAATATTTATTATACGAGGTTGACGTTTTACTTGTTGTGCAAGTACGTCTATTTCTTCTATGTATGTGTCGACCTGTCGAGCCATTGTTTCCGCAATTTTCGTCCCTGCATTTTCTGCCTCATAATTAAGTTTTGTCACAACAGAAAAGTACATTACAATCATTGCTACAGCTAAAATCAAAGCTATAAAAATCAAATATGGTCTGACAACTCTTTCAACAAGTCTTGAATGTTTTTTCATATCAAACTCCGTTTTTATTACATTTAGTAAAAAACTACAAATCATAGAAATGTACAATCAATATATTGTACTATATTAACATATTAATTATACTCTATCGGCATTATATTTGTCAACGAAAAAATGTCCCTTTTAATAAAGGGACATTTTTTTAGGGGGGAAATAATACAATTAATCAGTAATTAACTAAAATCAATAAACTTCTTTCCACTCAGCAATGTTTTCTGTATCAAATTTGAATGGATCACCAAGCATTACTTCTGTACCACCATCTGCAGCTTCTGTAATCTTCTTTTCACCAAGGTCACCGTCATTAAATGAACCGCCTACATCACCTGTAATTGTGCCTTTTACAAGTGCATCCATTGTGTAACCTGACAAATAACCTATATCAACAGGATTCCATAGATACATCCAAGGACAAGTACCATCTTCGATAAACGGAGCCATTTCCGACGGCAAGCCAAGACCTGTTAGTTTTACATCTGACTGTTTATCTTGCAATACCTTACCTGCGGCAAGCATACCTACAGTTGTCGGAGCAATGATAACTTTAATAGATGAATCTGTCAAAAGTGCTTGTGTTTCTGATGTTGACTTTGTTGGGTCATCGTCACCGTATGCAACTTTTATAAGTGGTGTATTTGCATACTTTTCAGGATTTTCTTCCAATTCTTTCTTCATCCATTCAATCCATAGATTTTGGTTTGTAGCTTGTGCTGTTGCAGACAATACAGCGATACCGCCGTTACCGTCTACCATTTCATAAGCCGCTTGAATTAGTCCTCTGCCGATTTTTTCAGGATCAGCTTGTTGAATATGAGTTTGTCTTGAATCTTTATTTACAGCACTGTCAAGCGAAATAACCTTAATACCTGCGTCCATAGCTTCTGTCAATGCAGGTTGCAATGCGTCTGCATCGTTAGCTGCAATAGCGATACCCGCAACGTTTTGTGCTACAAGCTGATTGATAATTTCAATCTGCTTTTCCGGTGTAGCCGCTTCAGGACCTTTGTAAAGAGGTTCTGCTCCGATTTCTTTACAAGCCTTTTCAAAACCGTCATATACTTTCTGCATATAAGGATTTTGTACGTCTTTCGCCACAAATGCGTATGTACCGCTTGCCGATGAGCCATCTGAACTTTGAGATGTTGTGCTTCCGCCACCACCTCCGCAACCTGCCATCATAGTTGCTCCGATTATTGCCGTTAGACCTAATGCCAATAGTTTTCTTGCTTTCATGTTTAAAACCTACCTTTCTTATTTTAAAGTTTTCCTTTATTTTTCGGAGTTTCCTACTCCGATTGATACTAAGTTATTTTTGCGACTTTGTCGCCATTGCTTTAAGTTTTTTGAACCAATTCATATTACCGATACTATCTCTGAAACTTGGAATTGCAACTGCAATTATCAATAGTAAACCTACGACTATCATAATAATCTGGCTTGATGCGTTGATTAGACCAAGACCATATCTTAGATAACCGATTACCATAATAGCAAGTGTTGCACCAAGTATTCTTCCTTTACCGCCCGAAGTTGATACTCCGCCAAGTACAGCCATTGCTATAATATCAAGTTCATATCCCTTTGCAACGTCAGGACGTACACTTGACATCTTTGATGCAAGGTAAATTGCTGCAATTGCTGATAATAAACCTGTCATTGTATAAACAATAATTTTAATCTTATCTGTTTTTACACCCGAGAATTTTGCAACCGTTGTTGAATTACCCATTGCGTAACATCTTCTGCCGAATTTTGTGTAGTGAAGAAGATAAGCAAAGAACAAAGCCTCAACTACTACAAATATTAATGCGTATGGAACCATTCCACCGATTTTACCGGCTGCAATTTGTGTAAACCAATTTGGGAATCCTCCCACCGAATTGGTTTCCAAAATAATCTGTGCTATTCCTCTGAATATTATCTGTGTTGCAAGCGTTACAATCATACTTGACAATTCAGGGAATTTTACAAGGATGATTCCGTTAATCAAACCACATACAGTGCCTGTGACAAGTGCAAGACCGATTGCTTCAATCATCGGAACTCCTGCGTCAAACGCAACACCCATAATTGTTGCTGAAAGAGCCATAATTGACGCAACACTGATGTCGATTTCACCGAGCATTAATACGAATGCCATCGGAAATACTACTATTGCTTTATCCAAGAAGTCACGGGTTGCATTTAAAATTGATTTTGCATGTGCATAATACGGTGACGCGGATATATTAAATACATTTACCAATATAAGCATTAATACAAGCATCCACTCCCATTGAAAAAGAAATCTCTGCCAAGAAAATCCTCTTTGGGCTGATATTGTTCTTGTACCGTCACTGCTTACAGCCTGTTTTACATACTCTTTAGCCATCAGATATTCCTCCTTCTCAATGCTTTCATTTCAACGTTTCTTTGAATTAACGAGTTTGCTATAATTGAAAGAAGTATAATCAAACCGCGAATTGCCTCTTGCCAGAATGAAGATACATGGATAAGCGGCATTGCGTTGTTAAGAATACCAAGTAATACAGCACCCAACAATACGCCTTGTACTCTGCCTGTACCGCCATTAATGCTTACACCGCCAAGTACGCAAGCTGCGATTACATTCATTTCATATCCGGTACAGGTTTCACCTTGAGCAACTCCGTATTTACAAACATAAAGTATACCGCCTAAGCCGGCTACCGCACCTAATATAGTATAAACCATAATTAATGTTCGATCTGTTTTGATACCCGAAACTCTTGCACTTTCTTCACTGTTTCCTACCGCATAAATCTTTCTGCCCGTACGGGTTTTATTTAGGAAGAATGCGGCAATTATATAAACAACTATTGCTACAACTATAAGATTATTTATACCAAGAAACTTTCCTGTCGCGATTGACAGAAACTTTGTACCCATTTCCTGTTGTTTTACCCAACTTCCGTTAGCAACTAAATATGTAAGTCCGCGATATATATTCATCATACCGAGTGTTGCGATAATAGGTAATATTTTCAGTTTAGCAACCAATGTACCGTTTATGAAACCACATACGATACCGACTGCTATCGATACTAAAATTATTACCACTCCGGGAACTGCTTGATTATTTTTAAGTATCGTTCCGCCGACCATTGCACCCAACGCCATTATCGAGCCGATTGAAAGGTCGATACCGCTTGTGATAATTACCATCATCATGCCTACCGCCGTAATTGCAAGAACTGCCGTTTCTGTGAACATATCGGAAATGTTTTCAAGTGTGAAGAAGTTTCCTCCACTTCTTATTTCAATAAATACAGAAAGTGCAATCATTACAATAATTAAGCTGATTTCACGAATATTCGATGAAAAGAATTTTTTTAACTTCATAATTAAATTACACCTCCTACATATTCATTGCGGCCTCAAGAATTTGTTCTTGAGTAACGCCTGTTGCATCTGCAAAAATCTTAGATACTCTGCCCTCTTTCATAACAAGGATTGTATCTGCCATACCCAATACTTCCGGCATTTCCGAAGAAATCATTATTACTCCGAAACCTTGTGCCGCCAATTCTGACATAATTTCATATATCTGTGCTTTTGCACCTACATCGACACCCTTTGTCGGTTCGTCAAGGATAACTACTTTCAAATCGGAATTTAAAACCTTTGCTACGATAACCTTTTGTTGATTACCACCTGACAAACTTGACGCCTTATCAAATACAGAAAGAGCCTTTGTTTTAACTTTTTCCAAAAGTTCTTTTGAACGTTCACGTTCTGCTTTTCTGTTTATAACAGTGAACTTAGTAAATTTTTCAAGTGTTGATAATGTTACGTTTTGTCCCAATCCCCAATCAAGAATCAGACCTTGTTTTTGTCTGTCCTCAGGCAAATATCCGATACCTGCTTTCATAGCGTCTGACGGATGTCTTATTGAAAGTGTTTTTCCTTCCAAAATGACCTTTCCTTTATCGGGTCTTTCAATACCCATAATACCTTGACATACTTCTGTTCGTCCTGCACCAACAAGTCCTGTCATAGCAAGGATTTCGCCCTTGTGAAGTGAAAAAGAAACATCTTTGTAGTACCCTGTCTTTGATAATCCCTCAACTCTGAAAATTTCTTCTCCTCTTTCAACTTCTTGCTTAGGATAAATTTGAGAAATTTCACGTCCGACCATTTTTGAAATCAATACTTCATTTGAAATTTCATCTACATTCCATGTACCTATGTACTGTGAGTCACGAAATACGGTTACTCTTGTAGCAAGTCTGTACATATCTTCAAAACGATGCGAGATAAATATTATTGAACAGCCTTCATCTCTAAGTTGTTCTGTAATTCTGTATAATTCCTCACATTCTCTTTTTGAAAGAGCCGCCGTAGGCTCGTCCATTATGATTATTTTTGCATTTGTAGAAATGGCTTTTGCAATTTCTACTATCTGTTGTTCCGCAACTGTCAGATTACCCATACTTGAATGTGGGTCAATGTCACTTCCCAATCTCTCCAAAAGTGCTTTTGCATCCTTGTGCATTTGTTTCCAATCAATTGTATGGAACTTTGTCATTTTCTCGTGCCCTATGAAAATGTTTTCCGTTACACTTAAATGTTGATATGCCGTACCGTGCTGATAAATAGCGGCAATACTTAATTTTTGTGCATCTTTAGGATTTTTTATTTCTACTTTTTCGCCGTTAATGAATATTTCACCTTCTTCAGCTTGATGTACTCCGGTGATAACTTTTATGAATGTTGATTTTCCTGCACCGTTTTCACCCATAAGAGCATGTATTTCACCTTGTTTTAACTGAAAGTGAACATTATCAAGAGCCTTTACTCCGGGGAATATTTTCGTTATTCCTTTTAGCTCAAGAATGTATTCAGACATCTCTCTCATTCCTTTCTTTGTTTATTTGTTGACTTTATTTTAACTAAAATCATTAATATCTTCAATGGAAAAAATCGAAAAGAAGATGTAAAATTTTAAAAAGTGTATTATTTTAAATTTTTCTATCGTGTTAGTTGTGCAGATAAGTGCACAAACCGCTTGGGGATACCTGAAATATTTAGGTTTGTTTAAAATGCTGTACCTTGCAATAATGGACGTCATGAAAAATGGATTAGTCGCCGTCGTGATTGGATATGAGCTTCATTCTCAGTTGGAGTTCTTCTTTGCTGATAGAATCCGCTATTGACGATTGCTGATTTTTTTGATAACGTAAAAGCGGACGGAATTTAATTCCGCCCGCTTAAATAAATTTTTCTGCACTATTTTGTATTTACACAAAACTAAAAGAATACTTTTTAGTTATTGTATATCTCTGCTATTGCTTTACCTGCCGCTATGCCAACTGTATTATATGCGATTTGGTGAAAATGATAATTGTCTTTCATATTTTCCTTAAATTCAAGGAATGAACCTACTGTATAAACATTATCATTCTCACTTGCAAGTTCTGCTTGTGCATCGTGTACTGTGACATATGCCTCATCATGTTTGCCGTCTGTATCATCGTCACCGTTATAGTGACCTGTTTGAACTATGAACATATCTGTAACGCCCACTGTTTTCATATACTCAAACACATTAAGCGTCTGTGACTTATATGACGCTGCCGACTGACTTCCCGAATAAATTTTATCCGCGTCTGCCTCGCCTTGACACCAAACCATAAAGATATGATTTACAGTATAACCGTTATCTTCAAGATAGGTTTTAGCGGCGGTAAGTCGCGACTGTGCCTCATTCTTTTGTGCCGCAGTATTCCAATATCCTATATTTGTACCGCCTCTTGATGCTTGGACTCCTACAATCGGAACACCTGTTTCGGCATAATAGCTGTTCATAAGTGATGAAACCATATCCCCACTTCTTCTGTCTACACCGTTACTTCCGTTGTCATTTATAGAATCGTTGTTTTCACTCTTGCCAAAAGGTTCTGATACACCGAATAACATATCTGCATTTGATACACTTCTGAATTCATATCCTACGCCTATCGGGCATTCTGTCGCATCAGCGTATTCACCACGTCCTGCCATATTTGACTGCCCCATAAATATAGCCAAGTCAACAGTTTTTGTATTTTTAGTCTTATTGTCTGTTAAATTCTTTGCAAACAACCAATCAAGCAAGCCTGATGTATTCGCAGCTGACTTCAGAATATTATAACCTTCGCCGTAAATTTCTTTATATTCAACATTCGTCGCACCGTTTTCGACAAGTGCTTTATATATTGCCTTTGAAGAATCATTAATTTCCGTATCGTCCTCGCTACCCGCAAAAATCATTACGCCTGTATTATTTTTTGCTATTGCCTGCGCCGACGTTGTATCGCCCTTTCCTGCTATTGCAATTATTCCTGCATACTTATTGGGATTATCAGAGACAACCTTATAACAGCCCTCTGTACCCTCTGAATAACCTGCAATATATATTTTCTCATTGTTTACACTATACTGATTTTGAATATCATTTACAACTCCGTCAATCATATCCGACAAATCAGTCCAATTACTATCTGCACTGCATTGCGGTGCAACAAGAATACAAGGATTTGTGCTTTCCTGTTCTATAACCTTATCAAATAAATCTTGTGCGTTATACAACTGCTTTTCATTATCGTTGCCCTTTCTTGTTTCGCCGTGCAAGAACATTACTACCGGATACGATACTGAACTGTCATAATTTTCAGGAAGATAATATCTGTATTTCATTGTACTTCCGTCTTTTGTATATGTTCCGCTTTTAAACTTAGGGAACGCAGTTTCGTCTGTATCCGATGAATCGGTTTCATATTCTCTTACTACAAGATTGTCAAGATATATACTTCTGTCAGCTTTCTTTGAACGCTCCGACTTAAACGATATATCCGAAATCAATCCTGTTTCTGCTCCTGTGAGCTTGCCGGTAAATGATTTTGAGCCTATGTTTACAGTAACTGTATTAGTTGCAAAATTAATCTCATTTGACACTTGCGTTACTGACGCTGACATACCGTCACCGCTTACCTTTGATACCGCTGATGTAACATCACTGTCAACAGCAATTTCTTCACTGCCAATAACCATACTTCCTGTACCGTTATATACGTTAAATGAGCAATTTACAAGATTTGTACCCTCACTGTCATTAATCGTGTATGTAAATGTCTGTCCGCCCAATGCACCAACATACAAATCAAAATTAACATTCGCCTTATTACCGATTGCAGGGTTTAATTTCAATGACAAAATACCCGGTGCAGTTACATTTGCGTTAAATTTAATATTCTGATTCGTTTCATTCCAAGCCGCAGAGCCTGACACAACCGTTACATTTTCGCCCTCTGTAGCCGTTGTATTTTCTGTGAAGTCCCACTTCTTTTCGATTATCGGTAAAGATTCTGTATTGGCTTTTATAAACTTTTCAGCCTCTGCAACGGAATAAACTCTTGTCACTCCGCTTTCTTCACCTCTGATAACCTTACTGTCACTGTCAGCAGAAAGACTCGATAAATCTTTATATATATATGAATAATCGGTTGTTTCATATCCCATACTCTTTAATTCTGCCGCAATAAATGATGACGCAAGCAAAGCGGAATGTTGTGTCAAGTGTAGGTTATCGCCTACCTGATAATTATTAACCGTCCAATTCGTATCATTTGTATCTGTTTTGGCTTGATTTACATATAATTGAGTGTATTTATTAAGATCTATGCACTCCACACCGATACTATCGGCAAATTCAGTTATAGCATTAATCTTTGTTGATGTGCTGTATGTGAAATATGTTTTGTGCTGATATTTACTGTTGTAAACAGGGCTTACAAGAACAGGTACTGCGCCTTTTTCTTTCGCCATAGCCGCCATTTCACTCATATACTGTTTCATTTCATCAATAGTAATCTTATTTGATGAACTTACCGAATCATTAATACCGAAGTCAATAATCAAAACATCATCTTTTTGAATTAACTTTTTAACCGATTCAAAACATTCGTTATACCAAGTCTTAACCGTAGCACTCGGCTGACCGAAGTTTGCAACCGCATATTTTGTCGGTGATAAGAACTTTTCAAGCTGCATACCGAAGCCTGTCATCATAACTTTATTGTTATCCAAGTCGTCACCGTCTGCATTTTGTGGATAGTAATTTGCAGATTCACTGTCACCCGCTATCCAAACAACTTGCTTTTTATACTTTTTGGGTACTCTGACAACTTCAACCGATGCAATTCTCTCGTTTCCGCCCGAAGTATTACCGATTGTAAGATTTATCTGACCGCCTGTAACTTCCATTCTCGGTGCATACATTACACCGTATCCTGACGGACGGTTTTGTGAACCCGATGATGTAGTATTATTTATAATCTGAACACCGTTATTATAAACATCTGCTCTCGCTCCGCCTTTTCTGTATACAGTAATGTCATAAAAACCGTCAGGTACATCTATTTTTATAGTATTGTCACCTGTCGGCAAGCAACCGTTTTCGTTAATATGATAATCACCGTTTCCAAGTCCGTAACCTTTTTCTTCTGTATAAGAATTTGCATTGACTTTTACATATCCGTTTATATATTCATCTTTTGATGAAGAAGTATTGGTAAATTCAAATTTATACTCCGGCACTACCGTCACTTCTGATTTTGACGTATTATGAACTTTGCCGTTTTCTGCCTTTACGCTTTCGTATGTTCCGTCACCGTTATAAACTCTGTATGTATTGCTATCATACGAAGTAAGCTCTGATACGTCTATATATTCGTCTGATGATGTTATTTCTTCTGATGAATCATCTCCGTCTGATAAATCTTCTATATCGCTTACTTTTATCGAATGCGTTTTTCCGATTGGGTTCATCTTATCCAAACTGTCCCAATTCATCACTTTTACTGCATATCCGTCTTTGGTTGCAGGCATTTTAAGTGTCAAAGTTTTTTCGGCTGTATTGTCTGTTTCAGTGACAACCTGCTTTAAAAGTCCGTCTTTATCGTATAGCGCACAGATTGCAACGCCCTCAAAACCTTTATCAATATCAACTAAAATTGAACCGTTCTTTATTGATGTACCTGTAATTTTTAACCTTTCCGTTTCAGGCTTTTCAAGATTTATAACTTGAGGTATATCGTCTTGTTTTTCACCTGTCACAAGTTGTGCCACACGAGTTGTTATTTGAGGTAAGATATAGTTTGAGAAATCTGTATAATAATGATTATAATCTTTCCACATACTCATAAGTGCCGTGGCTCTTTCCTGTGCTTTTGCTCTTGCCTCAATTTCGTTTTTTCCGCTTTGAATTGCAGTATTATATACTGTTCGTACATCATTTGTCATAACGTTATCTGCAATTTTTCCAATATCGACAAAGCCTATAATATTTGTATCGTTCGCTCTTTCGTTATATACTTCTCTGATTGCGGTATCATAACTGTTTGTTCTCATACCTTTGAACAATACATTATCTGCGTCATAAACCTTGTCTTGAGTTGAGCCGTAATTACCTGTCGGTGTGTAACTGCCCAATATTACCTTTGCGCCCATTGCTTTGATAGCGTCTATATAAATGTTATTATACTCTTTAAATTCATCTTTTGTCGAAGATGTATCATTTGTTCCCATACCGCTTATTGAAACAACGTCACCCGGTTTAATACCGCATAGGACATTGTTAAGTAACCCTTCTGTATAATATGAACGGTGCTGACGTCCTGCTTGACCGCTGTTATAAAATGCACTTATAACATTTGATAGTTTCGGATAATCAGACAATGTATTATTAAGCGTATAAGCCCAACTTCCGTTTTGCTGTACCGTAGAATCGCCTATTGTCCACCATGCAGGCTTACTGTTTGCTGTGCGTTCTACTTTTTCAACTGTTAATGATGATAGTTTACCGTCACCCGAGAATGTAATATCGAGCACACCGTCACCGAATACCGCCGTTTTATATGTATCACTTTCTAATGTCTTTTTAGTTCTTTCAAAGCCTGTAAGTGACGAATTTACTCTTTCACACTTAATTGTGCCCTCATAAACTGCCGTAATTTCATATACTTCACCTGCTGTCAAGTTAAGTTTAAAACCAAAATTCTGACCGCTCATATAGCTTTCACCGTCTGCACAAGTTCCGTCTATACCAAAGCCACGACTTTCCTTATATTCAGTTGAAGAAGTTACTGATGTATAACCGTCTTTTGCACTTGTTGTGAAATTGAATTTTAGATTATATACGTTTACCTTAACCGATTTTTCAAGCGTTTTACCGTTTGAATCGGTTGAGATTGCTCTAACATAGATATCTGTCGGCTTTGCAGATGATGATACTGTTAATGTACCGTCACTTGCGATTTTTATATCATTGCCTGTATATTCTGTTGTGTTATCTGAATTGTATAGTTTGTATGTTACAGTCTTGTCTGTCAATACTTCCGCATTTCCGTTTTTAACAACTGCCTCATATTTGTTACTGCTCGGTATTTGTGCACCGACAGGTGATTTTACAAACGCAATACTGTCATTTTTACCGATTAGTTTTACTGTCTTTGTTACAGACTTTCCGCCTAATGTCGCTTTAACAGATACGTCGCCGGCAGATGCCGTTGAGCTTACGACAAGATCTGCCGAATGCGAATCAGCGCTATCCGTTTCAACAGAAACACCATCTGCAAATTCATCGTCAATCTTCCATTCAGCTGTACCGAATGCAATATTACCGTCTGTCATATTTGCAGATACTGTCATAGGCACTTTTACACTGTCGCTTGCAGGAATATTAACTGTATCCTGCCCATTTATTTTAAATGAATCTGTGTCAACCTGTGCCGATTGAATTTTAACATTATTTATATCTATAGAACTCGATTTATCTTTTGATAATGTAATTCTATAGTACTTGCCTGTTGTGTAATTTGCGTTGAAGTTTATCAATTCAGATTGCATTAACGGAGATTTGTCGTTATAATCGCCGTTTGAATCCAAGTTATATATCTTTGCTATACATTTTTTTACTGTCGGATCGGCTGTTACAACTATGTGATACCACTTATTCTTTTCACCTGCTCCGATTCCTGTACCGTTCAAGCTGAATTTTGAATCTGTGAAAGACAATTCAAAGCCAACTGATGTGCTTTCTGTCACGTTTCCGCCTATATAACCGACAGTTCCGTCTATGCCGAAACGCACATCTTGTTCAAAATTAGTTTGTGATGTAATCTGCCCTACATTATTGTTAATATATGATGAGTTTCCTGTAAGTTCGCGAGACAGACTCAAATATTTACCGCCGTTATCTGATTTCAAAACAACATTACTCTTATCAGAGCCGTCTGTTGACCAACCGCCTGTTAAAATATCGTTTTGCGACGTTGTATATCCGACTAAACCGTTTTCGTAATTGTTGTAATCTACGGTATAACCGGCTTTTGGCAAGTATACATCAGAATTAGCCTCTGTATCAGCTAACAGTACCAACGGGCGTGACACTTTGGCTGTCTTGCCGTTATATGTAACTGTGGCAGTTACCATGCCGTAATAGTTAGCCGATGTATTCTTTAGTTTAAAATTGACTGAACTTTGATTTGCACTGTTTACCGTTACACTTCCGTAACTGTCACAATACACCTGTGTTCCCGGGAAAGTTCCGCTTTCACCTGTCGGCTTGCCGCCAAGTGTTCTGAAACCGTCAAACTGCCAATCAATTTTATAATCTTTTACCCTTGAATCAGGGTTTGTTACTATGCTTGTTCCTCTTTCACCGACAATCTTCAATGAAATTTCATTGTCAGCATATGTATCGGAATCAGGTCCCATAGTAAGCATATTGTCTGTCGGGAATGAATTAAATTCTACCGTTGCAATATTTTCAATATAGTCTTGTGATATTTGTGCTGTGATTGTTGTATCTTTTGTAATTTGATATTTGTTTAAATCGTCAGAGCTTAATAGTTGACCGTCAATACTCCAGCCCTCAAAATACTTACCGTATGCCGACATATCCGGTATGTTTGCAACACTTTCACCGTCATAGACATACTGTGAAAATTCATCAATGCTGTTATTTATTTTTACTGTATGGAATACTTCGCTTAAATCCGAATCAAGTGCTTTTGAAATTTTGATATTGTCAATGCAAGTATCAACTCCGCTTGACGGTGCCAATAGTGCAAGACAGCTAAATGATGTTATATCATCTGACATATTTGTTCTTCCGCAATAAAATACCGTATTTCCGTCAAGTGACGTTATGTATGCCGTAGCCGTTTTATTTGTAAAATCGCCTATCACTTTTACATGAATCCAATCATCAGGTATTTCTTTTGTCAAAACAGTCGGTTGGGCATATCTGTCAAGCGAAAGTCCGCTGTCCGATACACTGTTATTTATAACAAATTTATTTAAGTCTGACGGTCTGTTCATTTTAAATGCATACTTTGCATTACTGTAACAACCGTGATTCATATATAGTGAACCTGTTTTTTCAAGAACTTCAAAATTAGAAACATTCGTTTTATAATTTGTTGTCTTTATATCTGCCTCAAGGACAAAATTATCCTTAATTTCAGTTATGCCTTTGTATGTTGAACGTGCAGTACCGCTTTTACCTGAAGTAACTGCAAGATATTTGTTTATTGTTTGATTGCTGTCACTTTTTAATTCTGCTGTTCCGGCAGGTGATTTCCAACCGTCAACGCTTGTACTGTTACCCGACGCTTTATCTCCGACCGTACAGTTTTCAAAATTCTCCTCATATAAGACTTCTCTCTCAACATCTGCTTTAGGTGTTGACTGTTGATTTGATGTTTGTATCGGATTTTCTGTTGGTGTTACAGTTTCTTCGGGAGTTTCAGTTGGTGTGAATGTAATATTTTGTAGATATGAAGTTCCTTTTCTGTAACCCAAATACATTGTTTCTCCTGCTTTCATATCATAATTACCATTTGAATAACCCTTATATGTGTTATCTATATATACACCTATATCCTTTCCCTCAAACGTTGCTTTTCCGTCTGACGGTGCAGTAAATGATACATAACTTCCATTGCTGTATGACGAATTGGCATTTGTAACCTTACTGCTCTTTAAGTAAACCTTTCCGTCTGCCGATACATATGTTCCTGTATACGTCAAAACTGCTTTTGTATAATCGTCAATATCGTATATATCATCAGCCGTTCCGTATGTTGTGTCTGCATTATCTTTGACAAGTGATGTAAAATCACACGAATATGTATTATCATTTTCTGCAAATGACGTTACAGAAAAAGCAGAAAACATTGATATACACATTGCCAATGTTGTAATTAGACTTATAACTTTTTTGCACTTCATAGTTATACTCCTTTCGCACAATTACTTTTTTATTAATTAAATTATACAATTTTATAAAGAAGTTTTGAATTGCAAATTATAGAGAAAAGTTTGCAAATAGTGACATTATAAAAAATACCGATTGAAATTTTCAATCGGTATAAATTTACTTGTTGGTTTTAGGCGGACGCTCTCCGAAGAATTGATATAGATTGCACTTAATCATACCGTTATACAATTTACGCTTTTTATTTGCTTTTTTTCCGAACAGCGATTCAAAGTTTTCGTTTGACGCGATAATATAATACGACCACTTATCAAGTGCATTAAAGCTTTTGCCTATTTCCTTATACAGTTTTTCACATTCTTTAATTTCACCTATTCTTTCACCGTAAGGCGGATTACAAATAATTGTACCATACGGCATATCGAAGTGAATTTTTCGTGCGTCACCTTTTTCCGCTTTAACAAAGTCACCCACACCTGCAATTCGGGCATTTTCATTTGTCAATTCAACATATTCGTTTTCTATATCATACGCATAAATTTCAAGCGGCACATTTCTTTCCAAGCTTTTAGCTTCTTCAACGGACTTAACCCACAACTCTTCATCTATCCACGCAAAATTTTGTGCCGCAAATTCTCGGTTTATTCCCGGAGCAATGTTTCTTTTTATCATTGCGGCTTCAATAGGAATTGTACCGCTGCCGCAAAACGGATCACATAGCGGATATTCAAATTTCCAATGACTCAGTTCAACCATTGCGGCGGCAAGTGTTTCTTTTAGCGGTGCAACATTTGAATGTTGTCTGTAACCGCGTTTGTGAAGTCCCTCGCCAGACGTATCTATCATAAGTGTAACTTTATCTTTAAAAATTGAAAACTGTATTTGATAATTTGCGCCGTCCTCCGGCAACCATTCTATGCCGTATTTATTTGAAAGACTTTCAGCAGTTGCTTTCTTTATAATTGCCTGACAATCCCTTACGCTTGCAAGAGTTGACTTTAAGGAATATCCTTTCACAGGAAAAGCGTCATTTTTGCCAATCCATTTACTCCAATCAACAGCTTTTGTCTTTTCAAACAATTCGTCAAACGTGACCGCAGTAAATTCGGCAGTTTTTATAAGCACTCTCTCTCCTGTTCTTATCCACATATTTGCTCTGCAAACAGCCTCATTATCACCCATAAACGTAACTCTGCCGTCCTCAACTGAAGTTGTTTCATAGCCAAGACGACGTACTTCTCTTGCGACAAGCGATTCAAGTCCGAACAATGTTGTTATTATAATTTCAAATTTCTCCATTTGTAAACCTACTTTTTCTTCTTATTGTATTTCTTAAAACTCTTTTTCCTTTTTGACTTCTTACCGTGTTTTTCCGATTTAGGAATTTCTATCGGTTTTGCGAACTTTTTAAGTAACTTACGGTCCGCGTCTTTAGCTAAAACAAAGTCAATCTGTCTTGAAAGAATATCAGTTCTCGCAACAACTATATTTACCACATCACCGGTAGTATACGACTTCTGTTTTCTTCTGCCGGTAAGCGTATTTACCTTTTCGTCATACTCATAATAATCATCGGTCATATTTTCAACTCTTATTAAACCCTCAACCGAATTTTCAAGTTCTACAAACATACCGAAATTAGTCACATTTGCAACCACACCCTCAAAGGTTTGTCCAATAAATGATGACATATAAGCCGTTTTCATCAAATCGTCAACGTCACGTTCGGCCGTTTCCGCATTTACTTCACAATCGCTTGAATGTTTGCTTGCCGCCGAAACGTAACCTGCAAGATATGAAATTCTGTTCCCCGTAACCTTGCCGTCAAGAAAATCTTTTAATATTCTGTGTATTGCCAAATCGGGATAACGTCTTATCGGCGAAGTAAAATGACAGTAATATTTTGCCGCAAGTCCGAAATGACCGAGATTTTCTTCACTGTACTTTGCTTTCATAAGCGAATGCAGCATTGTTGACGCAACAATACGCTCCTGCGGTGTATCTTTTACTGTATCGAGTATTTGTTGCAGAGCCTTTGGATGAATAGGTGTATCTCTGTCAATCTTACCCTTAAACGACAATCCGAAATGAAGTATAAATTCATTAAAAGTCATTATCTTTTCAAGTGTCGGTGCCTCATGGTTTCTGTATACAAACGGTATTTCAGACCAAAAAGCATATTCGGCTATTGTTTCATTTGCCGAAAGCATAAATTCTTCTATCATTTTGTTTGAAGTACCGCGTACTTCTTTTTCTATTTCAATCGGCTCTCCGTTTTCATTCACAACTATATGACTTTCAGGAAAATCGAACTGTATCGCACCTCTTAAAGTACGTTTATTCTTTAATATTTGTGCCAAGTCCTCCATTAGTTTCAATGTCGGCAAAATATGCTTGTATCTCTCACAAAGTTCTTCGTCACCGTCTTCAAGCATTTTATTTACATTATTATATGTCATTCGCTCTTTTGAGCAAATAACCGATTTACAAAGCTTGTGGCTCACAACATTTCCGTCACCCGTAATTTCCATAAATACAGACAAAGTCAATCTGTCCACTTGCGGATTAAGACTGCAGATGCCGTTTGAAAGACTTGTCGGCAGCATAGGAATAACTCTGTCTGCCAAATACACGCTTGTACCACGCTTGTATGCCTCATTTTCAAGTGCTGTACCCTCTTTTACATATTCCGAAACATCGGCTATATGCACACCGAGATAATAGTTTCCGTTGTCCTTTAACGTAAGAGATACGGCGTCATCAAAATCTCTGGCGTCATCACCGTCAATGGTGAAAATAATCATATCTCTTAAATCTTCTCTGCCTGCAAATTGGCTTTCCATCACTGTTTGAGGGATTTTATCAGCCTCATTTAATGTTTCTTTATCAAATTCCTGCTTAATATCATTTCCTAATATAATACCCTCAATGCAGCTTTTAAGCGAATCCTGTTGTCCGAGAACACTTATAACTTCACCGAAAATCTTTTTCTTGTCACTGTATCTTGTAATCTGTACGGCAACTCTGTCACCCATTTGAGCCGTCATTGCGTCCGATTGAGCTATAATAATTTTTGAATATATTTTTCTGTTATCGGGACGCACATAAAAATATCGATCTTTTTCCTTATATATAACACCGACAATAACCTTGTTTCCGCGTTCAAGCACCTTGGTTATATGACCTTGTCGGTGACCTTTTGCATTGTCGTTATCGTCAATATGAACGATAACTCTGTCGCCGTTTATAGCGTCACCCATATCGTCACCGGAAATAAATATGTCACTTTCGTTTTCGTCGTCACATATTACAAAACCGAAAAAGCCTTTTGCATTACAGACAAGTTTACCTACTACCGTTGAGTTTTCTCCCTCAATGCTCATATATCTGCCTTTTTTAGTCATATATATTTTACCCTCAATACAAAGTTCGGTTAATATATCGCGAAGTTCTTCCTCATCTTCCGCCGGTACGTCAAGTACAGTCATCAATTCGGCAAATTTAAGCGGAATATATTCTTTTGAACACATATATGAAAGTATCTTTTCTTTTCTGTCCATTTTTCTCTCCTATTTTTGTCAATTTAATTCCAAACAATTCTTTACTTATAATTATTCTATAACAAATATGTAATATACGCAAGTATTTTATACCTATGATTAATCTGATTGTAACCTTTTTGTTACATTATAGTAATATAATTTTTATTGACGAAAAGGTTGTATAGCGATATAATAACTTTATGCTATTTTATAATGGGTTTTAATGAGCAAATAGAACCCAACAAAGAAAGGAATGGATACGCAAATGAAAAAGAAGAGCATTATCACTCTTTGTTTCGTTGTTGTATGTGCCATTTTGCTTAACTATGTAGCCTTTATAGGTTTTAACATAGCTGGTTTTTCATATGGCGGTATGTTCGGCGAAACAGGTATCAAAAAGGGCATCGACTTAGCCGGAGGTTCAGTTATAACTTTCCAAGCTGATTCAGACGCTCCGACCGACGACCAAATGCAGGTTGTCGAATCAATTTTCCAAACTCGTATGACTAATGCGGGATATACAGAAGCACGTATATCTCAAGGCGAAGGCGGAAAAATTACTGTTGAAATACCTTCAGTATTTGAAACAGACCAAGCTGCAAGCCTACTTGGCGATACAGCAAAACTTACATTTAACGATGCTGACGGCAACGTAATTCTTGACGGTGCTACAGACATCAAGAACGCTTCTTACCAATACGGTAAGACTTCACAGACAGGTTCGGCTCAATCTTACGTTCAGGTTGAATTTAATGCTGAAGCAAAGCAAAAGTTTGCCGACGCAACTAAGGCTGCTGCCGCAAGATCAAGTGAAGGCAAAAACTACATTTCAATTCAAATGGACGGAAAGGATATTTCTTCTCCGAGAGTTTCAGAAGAAATCAATTCTGACTCATGTATAATTTCAGGTGATTTCACTCCTGAAACCGCACAAGACCTTGCTAACAAGATTAAGTCTGGTCAACTTCCGTTTGATATGAAAGTTATTTCTCAGGAAACAGTAGGTGCCGAACTTGGTGCAAATGCACTTCCTACAAGCCTTTTGGCTGCTGCAATCGGTATCATTCTTATAATGATCTTTATGGTTATTATGTACAGAATTCCTGGTCTTATCGCAGATATTTCATTGTTAATATATGTCGGACTTATCGGTTTGGCAATGGGTATATTCCATGTTAACCTAAGTCTTTCAGGTATTGCCGGTATCGTTCTTTCAATCGGTATGGCGGTCGATGCTGACTGTATCATATTTGAAAGAATGAAGGAAGAATTAAAAGTTGGTAAAACTATCAGAGCATCTGTTTCGGCAGGTTTTGATAAGGCATTCTCAGCAATCCTTGACTCTAACATTACAACAATCATTTCTTGTGTAGTTCTTTACATCTCAGGTATCGGTGCCGTTACAGGTTTTGCTACTACACTTGGAATCGGCGTTATTTTGAGTATGTTTACTGCTATCGTTATCACAAAGTTCCTTCTAAAGCAACTTGTAGGTATCGGTATCGAAAACAGAAGTCTATTCTATAACGCAAAAGCAAAAAAAGGAGGTGCGGAAGAATAATGAAAGATTTGACTAAAAACAGATGGAAATTCGTGCTTATCCCCGCACTAATTGTTATTGCCGGTATTGTTCTATATATCGTACACGGCGGATTTAACTTCGACGTTGAATTTATGGGCGGTATCAGAATGCAAGTTAATATGCACACTGATTTCGACAATAAAGAAGTCGCTGACTTAATCCAAGAAAAAACTGTTGATACTGTATCAGCAAAAGTTCAAACAGGTGACAATCCTCAGGTTGCAGTAATCAAAACTCCTCCTGTTGACGAAACTGTTAAGACTGAAATTTTCAATGCACTAAAAGATAAGTATAATCTTTCAGATGATGATTTACTTTCAGTATCATCTGCATCAGCAAGTTTCGGTAACGAAATTCAAAGAAAAGCTTTGCTTTACACATTGCTTGCTATAATCTGTATCTTGATTTACATTGCAATTCGTTTCGAGTGGAGAAGTGCTATTATGGCTGTTATCGCTCTTGCAATCAACGTACTTATCATGGCTGCGATTTATGCTATAACAAACATTCCGCTTAATACAAACTTCATTGCGGCAATGCTTACTGTTGTAGGTTATTCTATCAATAATACAATCGTTATCTTTGACAGAATTCGTGAAAACACAAAGTCACGTAAGAAGAATGAAACTATTTCAGAAATGGTTAACAGAAGTGTTTTTGAAACAATGGGTCGTACAATCAACTCAACAATAACAACACTAATTACAATCGTTCTTATTTACATTCTTGGTGTATCTGCAATCAAGGAATTTGCTCTTCCTCTAATCGTAGGTATCCTTGCAGGTGCATACACATCAATCTTTATTGCCAGCACATTCTGGGCTTCATGGAAAGAATCAGATATGAAAGCTAAAGCAGCTGCTGCTCAAGAAAGAAAAGCAGCAAAGAAAAATAAGTAATTGATGTTACAAAAATAACCGTTCGATATGAACGGTTATTTTTTTGCCTTATTTTAAAAATACTATTTGTTTTTTTTAATTTTTATTATGTTTCTTTAAACAACTTTTTCCTCACTATTGCATATGCAATTAACACCGCAATACCTGTTATAACCCACGAAACAGGATACACGTTCATCAGCATTTCAAAACTTCTGAACTTATTGAATACGGTGTATATCCATATTAATCTAAACACACACGACCCCAATACAGTAAGCACCGCCGGAGTCATTGAATATCCCAATCCCCTCAATGCCGCACCGCCTATTTCATACGAGCTTGCCAAACATTCAAACAACAATACGTGGACCATTCTTATTGACGCATATTCAAGAACGGCTTTATCAGTAGTATAAATTTCTGCGAAGAAGTCACGCCACACAACAAATATAGCACTCATCAATCCGCATATAACCACACTTGAAATCATACTGTATACGAATATCTTTTTACAACGTTTAAAATTTCTTGCACCGTAATTTTGACTTGTAAATGTTACTGCCGCTTGTACAAATGCACTAATTGTAAAATATGTAAAATATTCAAAATTCAATCCGGTGGCAGAGCCAGCAACTGCGTCAGAGCCGAAACTATTTATAGCAGTCTGTATACAGACATTTGAAACAGAGAACACCACTCCTTGCAATCCCGCCGGTACACCTATTTTGATAACTTTTATCAATTCGCTTTTCTTTATTTTTAATTTATTAAGCCTTAATCTGATTGTTTCTTCTTCATTCATCAGAAAATATATTATAAGAACCGCACTCACTCCGTCAGCTATTACCGTTGCAATCGCCACTCCCGCTACGCTTAATTTGAATACAATTACAAACAACAAATTAAGACAGGCATTTATTACTCCAGATATAATCAGACAATACAAAGGTCTTTTTGTATCACCTTTACTTCTTAAAACAGCTGCTCCAAAATTATATATCATCAAAAACGGCATTCCCAAAAAGTAAATGTGCAAATACAATACCGCTAAATCTATTACATTTTCGGGTGTTCCCATAATTTCAAGAATAGGTCTTGCAATCATCAATCCTAACACAAGCAGAAATACACCGCTTATAAGCGAAACTATCATTACAGTATGAACTGCATCTTGAATTTTTTCTGTTTTTCCCTGCCCTATATAATTTGCTATGACAACATTCGCACCGACTGAAATTCCAACAAACAGATTTATCAGCAAGCTTATAACCGAACTGTTACTTCCAACCGCCGCCAGAGCCTCACTGCTCGCAAACCTTCCGACAACCGCCACATCAACCGAATTAAACAGTTGCTGCAATATACTGCTTATCGCCAACGGAAGTGCAAATAATAAAATTTTATCAAAAATACTTCCATTCAGCATATCCATCTGATTTGATATGCCTTTACTCTTTTTCATTACATACATTCCTCCAAATATTTTAACTACTACTATTATAGCACATATGTATAAAATTAGAAAGTTAGTCTTGCACAAAAATAGCAGAAGAATTTAATCTTCTGCTATTTATATTAACTTAAATATTATTGTGCGTTGTATGTAGTCATAATATATCCGGCACTTGAAACAAGTTTTCTCAAAAATAATTCAGATAAATTATTTTTCATATGTACCGTCGCTAAATTTTGACTTAAATCAACTTCTGCCCATACACCGTCCTCACTGTTAAGTGTATTTTCGACTCTCGCTTTGCAGTGATTGCAAGTCATTCCGTCTATGCCTATCTGAACGCAGTACGGATAATGTGACACATCTTTATCCTCAACCTTAATTTTCTTAACGTGTTCGGTTTCACCGCCACAACACCCCGAAGTCAGTTTTTTAGCATAACTTCTAATAGCTATAACCGCTATAACTATCAATATTGCTATTATAATCGCTGTACTCATAATATATATCTCCTTTGCATTAAATCATAATTAAGGTTAGTATCCTCTAACCTTAATTAGTTTAGCACAACTAACCGATTTTGTCAATATTTCTTGATTTTTTTCAAAAAAGAAATCAAGCTTAGTTTTTAAGCTTGATTTCCGAATTGCATTTCTATTCTATATTTTTAACCAATCTCACATTGTCCATCTGTACCCATTCATTTGCGTGAGCGTCCGAATAAAGTCCTACTGTGCATTTTCCGTCTGTCACTTTTATATCTGTTGCAACGACAATTTCTTTCCAATCATCAATATTTGTTTTAACGGAATATGTTTTCTTTTCGTCACCGCTTTGTGCGTATACATTACATACATTTTGTCCGCCACTGCTTTTTACCCACGCAGTCATTGTATACGTTCCGTTAGGTAAATCAGTTATTTCTTGATACAAATCTGAAATATAATCTTCCGGTGCAGTTTCCTGTATTACAAAATTACCGCTGTCAACCTTTCCGCGTGCATTAGATACAGAATAATTGCCGACATTGTCACGCACTTTCCAACCTGTTGGTGTTGCTGTTATTTTTCTGTCCGCCTCAAATTCGGGATTGGAAATATAGTTATTGCCCTCTCCGACTTCCCAAGTACCTTTTTCAGCGTCCAACTTCCATTGATGAAGATTGTTAAAGTACGGTTTGCCTTCTTTATCAAATGATAGCGGTACCCATTGATTATATCCGATTCCGTTACCCGCAAAATCGCCCCATCTGTCACCGCAATAAATAATCAAATCGTTTTCACTTCCGTGAATCGTTGTATAGAAGCCTGCTTGCGAATTGTGAGCAAAACTATCTCGTGTGTTATTCATTATATATGGAAGTCCCGTATCTTTATTATAATCGCCCAAAATGCTGTCAGACTGCATTACATACACTCTTGACGAATTCCAGCCGTATAAATCAGAGCCTGTATAATAGTAATTGCCGTTATATTTAAACATACAATTACCCTCTATACCTGTTTTGTCTTTCTTATCCACTTCGCCGTTTTCATCTATGTAACTGCCGTCTTCATCATAGAAAAGCATTTTGATATTTTCTTCGTCTATATCCAAAAAGTCTGATTCTCTAAGCGGAATTACATATTGATAAGCACGTCCGTTTGCACTTGAGCATATTATATATGCTCTGCCGTCATCATCTTGGAACAAAGTTTGGTCACCTGTAACATCATTTTGAATTGGCAACGTTTTTTGAATATGGTCAATCTTAAATGGTCCTTCAGGCTTATCACTTACCGCATAAACCATACCCGGTGCATATTGAGAAATTAACACATATTTTTTCGTGTTTTCATTATAAACAACACCCATTCTGCCAACCCAACCGTTCGGTTCACCGGTAAGAGGATAACCCTCAAACTTCCAATTCACCAAATCGTCCGACGAATAACAAGTAAATGTTTCGTAAGCGGCATTTCCCGCTTTGCCGTTTTCGGGATTTTTAGCATATATATCCGCTTCTTTATATTTTACACCATACCAATAATATTTGTCACCAAACTTTTGAATACAACCGCCCTGTGAATATATATAATTGCCGTCAGTGTCTTTAAAAAATGTATCGTTTGTGATAGTGTTGTCAGATGTATTGACATTAACCGCACATTTTACGGTTTGCTTACCGTCAGAAGTTGAAACCGTAATTGTAGTTTTGCCCTTGCCTTTCGCCGTAACAACTCCGTCTGTCACGCTTGCAATATTTTCGTTGTCAGATTTCCAAACCAAGTCGGAATTTTCAATATTTGCCGATAACGGATAAACCGAATCTATCTCGGTTAACTCTATACTTGTTTTATTCAATGACAGTCGCTCGGATTTTTTGTCAGTCACTGTGACTTTACATTCGTCCGTAAGTATTCCGTCCTCTGATGATACAGTAATTGTAGCATTGCCGTTTGACACAGCTGTTAAAATACCGTTTTCGCTTACTTTTACTATTGATTCGTCAGAACTTTTCCATGCAACCTTGTTGTCATACGCAAATTCCGGCATAATAACGGCGTCCAATATTTTATTTTCATCACCAACATTTATTGTCACATTATGCTCCGATAATGTCAGACTTTTTGCTTTACCGATTGACGTATCTTCATTTTTACTGCTGTCCTCGTTATATTCAATTTCTTGTGTCTTTGAACGCAAATTATCGTCTTCGAGCAAATATGACTTCACTGTATATTTGCCGTAACCGCTCACATTTTCAAAAGTTCCCGATGTTGAATTGTTTTTAAAACCGATAAGTTTGTTATTCTCGTCATACAGTGCCACCCCAAACAGCTTACCGCCTTTATAATCGGCTGAATAACTTATTGCACCGTCACCGTCAATGCCTGTCATAAGACGTGATATGTACCCATCGGCTTCTTTCAATACAACATCATCAACATAAACGTCCGCTTTATCCCACAAATTAAAATATGCCAAATAATCTTGAGTATTGTTACATTCAAATTCGATTGTATGCTTTGTCCAATCAGTATTTACCGATATTTCTTTCGTTTTTACTGGATAACTTCCCGGCCAATCCTGTGAACCGTCAAAGAAACCTACATTTACAGTACAATCCTCTTTCGCTTTTATATAAAATTCAAGTGTGTATGTCACATTTCTTTTCAGTTCAACTCTCTGTGCAACAACGGCACTGTTGAAATGAAGTGCCTTTTCACCGCTGTGCACTTCGTCTGTTGTACAATCGGCAGAGTTTTCATTTTCATAAACCCAACCGTCCCTACCTGAAAAACGCCAACCGTTTGTTCCGAGTAATTCAGTTTCAAAGCTATCATTTTTTATAAGATTTTCCGCCGCATATGCCGAAGTCGTGCATAACGCGGTTATCAGTAATGCAGTAACGATTTTTACTTTATTTTTCATTTAACAATCTCCTTTTGTATTCATTGTTAAAATTTTATCACATTTCTTTGGATTTTTAAAGAGTTTTTTGCAAAAAAAGAACGGATATAATTAAATATCCGTTCTTTAAATATCAGTTTTTTATAACAATTATTCAGTGAATATATATGTTTCTCCTGCACTTGCATTTTCAATAGTATACTTGCCGTCTACAAACTTTATATTCTCACCGTTTAATTTTAATATATTATCTTTTTCGTAACCGATTGTAATATTACCGTCAACAGTCGGTGTAATCTTTATTTCCGTTGCTTTATTATCACTCCATTTAATAGATACTTCTGCACCGTTTTTAGCCTTAATACCGCTTATTTCACCGCTATTCCATTCTGTAGGCAATGCAGGAAGTATGTAAACAGTTCCCGTCTGTGACTGCATAAGAAGTTCCATAACACCTGCCGCCGAACCGAAATTACCGTCTATCTGGAACGGTGCGTGTGTATCAAACAAATTAGCATATGTTTTTTGTGCTAATTGATAACGGAATAATTCAAGTGCTTTATCACCGTCAAGACATCTCGCCCAAAGTAAGAATTTATTCGAGCATGACCAACCTGTTGAATCATCACCTCTGTTTTCAAGTACTACTTTCGCACCGTTTAACAATTCCGGTGTGTCACGATTTATAAGTGTTCCCGGGTACAAACCAACAAGATGTGAAATATGTCTGTGTACAGGGTCACCCAACGTTTTTCCGTTTGCGTCTGTATTATAGCTTGTTTCTTCTTTCCATTCCTTAATCTGTCCGTCACCACCTATTTCCACAGGTATTTCAAGATGATTTCTTATTTCTTTCCACGCACTCACCTTATCGGTATCAACACCTAATATTTCTGCCGCTTTTATAGTATAATCGTACATACCCGCAACAAGCTGTAAGTCATATTTTATACCTTCCTCTGTTGGTCCTTGCTCCGGTGAACGACCTTCCCAAGTAGTATAATAATATCCGTCAGGATACTTCTCAGTATCTGTTGTAGTTCTGCGTTGATTTTGATACAAATACTGCGTATAGAAATTTGCCGCTTTTCGCATTATCGGATATAATTCGTCCGCCAAAAGTTGTTTATTGCCCGAAGTCTGATATAAATCCCATAGATTATACATAAGCCATGCAGTATTGCCGGCTGACTGAATACTCGTAGAACCTGTCATATCAGTTGTACCCATTATTGCTTGCTTTGTGTGCATAATAAACACATCATCTTTATCGTCTGTACTGTCCTCGAACGTCATTTTACCGTTTTCAAATGTGTATGATTTCGGAGTCACTTTATACATATTCTTAGCCGTTATACGTCCGGCCGGAATTTGTGAATTAAACCAACCAACAAGTGACTTACCGCTGTCAAGAAGATTTGCACCTCCTGTAAACCAATAATTCATTTCCATATTGATATTAATACAGTAACACGAACCCCATATTTCTGCCGTAGACTGACACCATTTACCTTGAAGTGTTGATGGCATAGTTGTGGAACGTGACGATGAAATCATTAAATATCTTGCGTAGTTATAATGCAATTCTTCAAGATGCTTATTTAGATTTGCATACGCACTTTCATCATATGAAACGCCTGTCTTATTATCAACAGATTTTGTTGTTACGGTGTTTTTATATGATGATTGCAATTCATTTGTAGGTACTGAACATATTTCATTATTATCCGTTAAACTAAATTGTACTTTGTCGAATTGCTCTTTATAATCTTTTATATGTTCATTTTTCAATTCTTCATAAGTTAATTCAGACGCACCTTGTATTCTTTTTTCTGCTTTTCCGACAGCCGCTTTAACTCCTTGTGTATTCTTATACGGTGTTTTTGACATATTGACAGTTCCGTCTGCATTAAGTTCAAACTGAGTCGGGTCATAATCCGTTGCCGCCGCTACAAGTATTGTTACACCTGTACTGTCAGATACATTAACTGAATTATATCCGTCTGTCACTGTACCGTCATCGGCAATAACTTTTATAATAGTGCAATATTCCAAATCGGATTCTTGATTCCATGCAGCATTACCGCCCGATGAATACGGTTCACTGTCTTTTAATTTACCGACAATTTTAATCTCACCGTTATTTACGTTTACATTACCCGGGTGCATTGAAACAGGTTTTACGCAAAAATTCAAATCATCACCTGTGTAACGGAATACAAGTACTTCTTTAGGATAGCTTGCGAAATATTCTCGATTGAAATTTTTATTATCATATTCGTATCTCACATGAGCAACAGATTCGTCAAGGTTGAGGTCACGGTAATAATTATTGACAGTCGCACCTTTCGGCATATTGAAATCAACAAAAATATTACCAACGCTCATATAACCGTTTATGCCTTCACTCATTTTGCTGTTTACAGTATTTGAATTAACTTCTGTTTGAGTTCCTCTGTATCCTGCCGCCCAAAAAGTTTCTTCATTTATCTGAATTTGGTCTTTGTCAGGAAGTCCGAAAATCATACCGCCCATATATCCGTTTCCGATAGGCAATGCTTGTTGCTCCCAATCCGCACCGTCACGAGCGTAGATACTGTTATTTGCCCCATTGGCACTTGCAAGAAACGCACCTGTCTTGTACCATAGTGCATTATCGGCAGTTGCACCTTGATAATTATTGTCATATGTATAATTTACATTCAAAGTTGATACATCAACTAAATTCGGATCAATTCCATACGGTACACTACTTGGTGATATGACACCTGCACCCATACCAAGTCCCGATTTTGCACCTGTCAACCAATCGGAAACAAGCGGAATATTGGAATATTCACCTGTTGTTGTATTGAATATTTCATCTGATACAACTTCACCGATTTCGCTTTCATCATTTTTGCTTATCTCTGTAAATACGGTTGTTAAAGGTGTCATACTATTAAAATCACTCCATAATAAAATCTTTATATCAGCTCCATTTATTATTTTAATATCCGATAAGTCAATTTTATTTTTGCCTTTTTGAAGTTTTACTTCTTTATCGTTTATTTGCCTTAATATTCCGTCTTTATATTGAGCTATTATAAGCGTTGCATTTGTTTCGGTTTAGCTCTTATTTTGCATTATAGTAGTTGTATTCAAATTTTCATCAATCTTTGTGACATTTACAATGTCATATTCATTATCGCTTGCTGAATACTCATCATTTGTTTTTGCTATATATACCTTTACAAATGAGGCTTTTTCAAAAGCAATATCAGTGTTTATCTTCTGTACTCCGTCAGTCAATTCACCGATAGCAATCTTATTTTCTTTAATAAGTTTTTATTTTCACCAAATACTTTCACAACTGCAATATAGTCGTTTGTGCTGTCAGAAACAGTAAGTGTACCGTCATTTGACATTCCTTCTGTATTATTGAATATCTCCCATTTTGTATCACAAGCAGTAATAACCACACCGTCAGCGATTGTAATTGCCATATATTTTGATGTTCCTCTATATACGA
>ERZ772885.66-NODE-66-length-73381-cov-7.871983_pt1 | contig 73381 bp, 74 predicted proteins | sample MGYA00580580_ERZ772885 | MGnify/ENA primary metagenome ERZ772885 (study PRJEB29015, sample SAMEA2737673) | human gut metagenome | biome: human gut; feature: human-associated habitat; material: faeces | place: China | collected 2012 ...
TTTAAACGAAACTTTGTTCAGTTTTCAAAGGACGACCTTGTCAAAAGACAACTTTCATATATTATCACTAGCTGTTGAAATATGTCAACAACTTTTTGAATAAACATGCAACCGATATGAATTTCGGAATCGGTTATGAATTTGACAACGGAGAATATATTATCAACTTTACGAACCCGCGTCAACACTTTTTAAATGAGGTTTTGCTAAGAATTTAAAGTCCGAACGTTTGCATTAAAAAAGCAGTGAATCATTTGCGATTCACTGCATAAAGATGCATGAAACAATTAATCTTCCTTGGTGATTGCGGTTTGTCCTTGCATGTATGGTACAAGCACATCAGGAATTTTCACAGAACCATCAGCTTGCTGATAATTTTCCAAAATAGAAGCCACTGTTCTCCCTACAGCAAGCCCTGAGCCATTGAGCGTGTGGACAAACTGCAATTTGCCGTCGTCATCACGATAGCGAATTTGTGCACGACGCGCCTGAAAATCAGTGCAATTGCTGCAACTTGAGATCTCACGATAGCGATCTTGCGCTGGCATCCATACTTCCAGATCATTCGTCTTCGCACTGGTGAAGCTAGCGTCATTACTTGCCAGCGTGATGACATGATAAGGCAATCCGAGCTTTTGCAAAAGATCTTCGGCATCGTGAATCAAGTTTTGAAGTTCTTTCCAAGAATCTTCAGGCTTGCAGAACTTGACCATTTCGACCTTATTAAACTGATGCATCCGGATCAAGCCGCGAGTATCGCGACCGGCACTGCCAGCTTCAGAACGAAAAGCCGGTGTAAGTGCGGTGAAATTAACTGGAAGTTTTTCAGCATCAATAATGTCATTCCGATAATAGTTGACCAAAGGCACTTCTGCTGTTGGAATCAGAGTCAGTGGTTCACCATCATTCGTGATCGTATAGGTCGCATCAGTGAACTTTGGAAATTGACCAGTACCGAACATAGAATCATTGTTAACGAGGTATGGGGGAATGATTTCTTCATACCCTTCTTTTTGGTGCTCATCCAAGAAGAAGTTATAGACGGCGCGTTCAAGACGTGCACCAGCGCCCTTATAGTAAACAAATCTGCTACCGGCAACCTTTGCCGCGCGTTCAAAATCCAGAATGCCTAATTTTTCACCAATATCCCAGTGATGCTTTGGTTCAAAATCAAACGTTGGCATGTTTCCCCATTTGTATTCTTCACGGGAATCGTCTTCATTTAACGACATTGGCACGCCATCAGCCGGAAAGTTTGGCAATCGGACGAGAATGTAGGTTACTTTTTCATTCAGCTGGGCGAGTTCTTTGTCTAAAGCCGCAATCTTTTGGCCTACTTCCCGCATGGCCTTGATTTGATCGTCAGCATTTTCCTTGTTACGTTTCATAACCGCAATTTGGCCTGAAACATCATTGCGCTTGGCTTTAAGCTCTTCAGTTTGAACGGTCACCTGACGCCGGCGCGTATCCAAAGCTAATAATTCATCAATCTCTTCACCTTTAATCGCACGTGCAGCTAACTTTTCCTTGGCCCATTCCGGTTTTTGCCGGATCAGTTTTAAATCTAACATGGTTTGTCCTCCTCATATGGTCATGATGCGTCTGAAATCTCAGTGCACACAAAAAGCCTTCCATCTCGTTGGGACGAAAGGCCATTCCGCGGTGCCACCCAAGTTTGACGCCTATGCGCCACCCTCAATAACTGATAACGGTCAGTGGCCGTGCAGTTCATCACTACCCACTAAGGCGCTGGAATATGGATGGCTGACAGCTTTCACCAACCGCTGTCTCTCTTGATCATCCAATAGACGCTTCAGACGTGTTTGCTATTCATTCTTAAAATTACCGCATTTAGCACTGATTAACAAGCGCCTACACTGTTTTTATTCAAAAATAATGGGAGCCAGTCCTCTTGGCCCAAATGCAAGCAGCTATTTGTCTTTTAATAAATGAACCGGGCATCTTCTAAAACCTTTTTATCCCAAAGTTCACGGAGTAAGGCATACAGTTGGCCGTAGTGGTCATTGCTAACATTGATATGCCATGGGAATATCTGTGCCTTGCCGGCTACTTTTTTGACTGGCTCAACCGAAGTCGTGATGACCAAATCGGCATCTTTCAGATTAGCATTGGGCGACGCTAATTCGACAAATGGGATAGCGTGCAAAAACGCTAGCAAGTCAATATAGCCGGTAATCGTTTGTTCAACAACTGGCGCAACCACAATTTTCTTTGGCGGCTGAAATTGGATGAGTAGTTGGTGCAAGTTGCGATACAGCGCTTCGGCCAAAACATCAATGTACCCGTCAAACGATTCGAGATGTTCTTCATCCACTACTTTTTCAAGCGTGGCTTTGATCTGAGCATAGAAAGCCGGATCATCTTTGGTCTGCTGCATGTTGGAACTGAACTCAGCGAGTAAAGTTGTTGTGAAGTCTTTTTTGAACACCAACACGCTGACGGTGACACTCAGCATATTGGCTAACAACAGATTATACGTCTCTTCTGGCAACTGCAGATGTAGCTTAAAGTTATATGGGAAACACGCAAAGAAGGCTTGAATCAACTGATAAATTTCGGGATTATAGCGGTTGTACCGTTCGATCACACGTCGCTCAAGCGGGCCATCACTGACAATATACAGCGGCGCAAAATTAAACAGAAAATAGAGCGCATCGCTTTCCCCTTGTTGCTGCTGCTCAGATAAGCCATCTAAAACTGGATGTCCGTCAGTCAGCGCTTCAGCAATTGGTGAAAACAGATTTGGCATTGGATACCGTAAAATCTGTGAATCCGGATCATGCGTCAACACCTGCCCTGTCAAAATGCGTTGATGTGCCACCGCAATGTAATAGAGCAACAATTCACGTGTCACGACATTCACATCGCCGCCCTTAAAGGCTTTAAGAACGGCATCAAGAATTTCGCTGGCACGCTCATGCGTCATATTTTCAAATGGCCAATCCGCGCCATTCGTTGCTAACCAATATGTTAACCCCAAAAAAATTCGGATATTTAATTCTGACCCAATAAACGACAATGTCTCATATGAAAATTGAACCCCACAGGTTTTGGCGTAACCGCGAATAGGTTTCAGATGTCGCAAAATGGTGGCTTTGGAACTATCGGACGCCATTAAAAAGTCATCAAAGTTTTGATAGCGCTTATATAAAACTGCGTCCAAAAAACGATATGGGTTCGACTTTTTCACCAGATCATAGCGAAATTCATCAATTGGAATGGCAAACAACATTTTAGTGGACGCATGCTTGCGACCCAGTATCTCCTCCAGAGAGTTAACCAACCCAGTGTAGGTATTATAGACACTCCCATAGTTACGATTAGTAATCGCCGCAATTTGTTTTAAATTCACATCGCCGACAACCGAATAATGTGCGTGATCACCAGCCAACTGCGTTCTCACCGGCGTTTGCGCAATTCGTGCCGAGATAATGGCGTGAAACAAATTGAGCTTTTCAGCGTCGGACATCGACAAAAAGATGTCGTGATTGGCTTCCATGGACTCCCCACCCCTAAAATACGATTTTGTGTCTTTTATTATACGTCATACTTTGTCAAGACGCAGGTATTCACCCCTGTTACGAGTACAAGTCGGGTCTAAAAACTATACCAAATTGTTATTGTTCATTTACTCGGCTTTAGAAAATAGCGGGTTTCCCTAAAGTTCAATGTTTCACTAACAAACTGTCATCATTTTTACTTTTTTTGTTATAATTGACGTAGGTAGGGGTGAATTGCTTTTAGATAAGGGGGTGTACCATGCTGTATGAACAAACTTTTTTAGATCGCGCTGATCTGCAGAAGTTCCAAATGTTCGCAGCGATCAAAGATACCAATGTGCAAACATACACGATCAATACCCTCAGTCAGCACCTAGACCTTTCCTATCAGCAAGGGTATAACATCCTGCAGGAACTTTTCCGCGACTTGACAGTTTTAACAAAACATCCAGAAAAAATGAAACGGAAACAAATCAGTCTTCTGGTCGATATCGATATTACAGTGGACGATTATCATCTGTATTTGTTGCAGCACGCTATCGCGTTCCAATTTGTCGATTACATTGTGCAAGCTAATCACCCGTCCACAGACAAGTTCTGTCGTGCCCATTATATCAGCCGTTCCACGTTGGTTCGCAAGACGTCTGCTCTCCGTAATCTTCTTAAACGATATCAGCTTAAGTTGTCCTTTAGCGACTTAGGCTTTGCCGGTCAGGAAAGCCGCATCAGATTGTTCTTGTTCGCCTTCTATTGGATTGGCTACCACGGCGTCGATTGGCCATTCAAAGTTTTAGATGAACAAAAAATTGTTCAGGAATACACCGCCTTACCCAGTGCCAAAAAGAATCCAGTCGATATTCTTGAAGAAGTATTGTTTTGGGCCATCAGCCGCGTACGCATAAGTGGCAACCATTTCGTTGACGGCGCAGCGCCATTTGACAAAATTTTCGATGAGTATTCACCTTTTCAATATCCGGTTTACACGAAAGAAATGTTTCCTGCTTACGACACACGGTTTATGAAAAGCGAAAACGACTTCTTCTACTTTCAGCAAAATCGCACCATTACATTTTTACCAACTGACGCCACGAGTGATGCTTTTATCCGCTACCTAAGTGACAAAAAAACCGTGACGACAGATTTCACTAAGCGACTCTTGGCTTTTTTGAATGCTCATGTTCGACCTGACAGTGATTTCGATGTTTATCACGAACACGAGCTAGTTCTGAATCTAGCTCGGATCGCGTTGAACAATGAGTTTCTGGGCGGCGATTTCATGCACATCGTGGATTACTATCAACCTGAAGGGCTGCCATACACAGAGACTAAGCTGTACCATACCTTGCAAACGTTCATCGCTGGTTTGCCAGACACCCCTGCCTACCGTCGTTTTCTTGGTAAAAATGCAGGATTTTTGCGCATTATTCATTATCTTTTGGCTCCTTATTTGCGATACTTCTCAGAAACACCAGTTGTGCAAGTGAAGCTGGTTTACCTAGGACATGATCTCCTCAATCGCCGTTTGGTAAACTTTCTGGACGATCTTAGTGTCGTTGATTTGTTGCCAGATGATGCGCCTTGTCAGGAAGCTGACCTGGTGATTACCAGTGTCGACAACGAAGCCGCCATTAGAGCAGCAGCACCATCGGATTTCAAAGGCGAGGTTGCCACTTGGATTATTGATGATGACGACAGTGCTATTTTCCAACTTTATATGTTGATTCGCCGCCTTTATCTCGGCAAAACAGCTTCAGCACGCTCATCAGAAACTGGTACTTTTAAGTGGTGATAGCATCACCTAAAAAGGCAGTTCCCACTCAGTTCAATGTGTGGAAACTGCCTTTTTGCATCGTTAATTTCGGTGATCTCGGTGAGCGGACAGATCAACTTGGTCTAACGGAATCATTTTTGTCCGATGCTTCACTTTGTACCAGACGAATAAGACAATAAAAAGCGGGATTGACATATAGGAAACCAGTAATCGACCCCAGGCAAAATTTTGAACTGCCTGCAAATCCTGACCAACGATGACAATGAGACTCATAATAATCGCCAGAATTGGGCCAACCGGAAACCATTTTGCATGATACTTGAGTTCACTCAGATCGTGTCCTTGCTTCACGAAAGCGCGCCGAAAGCGAAAATGTGAGACAGCAATGCCTAACCAAGCAAGAAATCCAGTCAGACCAGAAGCTGCAACCAGTAGTTGATAGACATGCGGTCCCATAATGCTGGTTAAAAAGGTGAAAGCACCAACCAAGGTTGTTAACAGCAGTGCTGCAACTGGAATCCCCCGGTTATTCGTTTTCTGGAAAACGCGCGGCGCAAAACCGGAACCACCCATTGCCCACAACATGCGGGTCGAGGCATACATCCCTGAGTTAGCCGAGGACAAAACCGATGTCAAGATGACCGCGTTCATGACACTGGCCGCTCCTGCTAACCCAATGCGATCAAATACCAAAGTGAATGGCGAAATCGCAACTTGATCGACACTCGCACCTAATAAATTCGGGCTGGTATAGGGAATGATGGCAGCAATGATCGCAATAGATAAAATATAAAAGAGCAAAATTCGCCAAAACACCTGCTTAATCGCTTTAGGAATACTCGTTTCCGGCGTGGCACTTTCTCCCGCGGTAATGCCAATCAGTTCAGTCCCTTGAAAAGAAAAACCAGCAACGACGAAAACGGCTAGGGTAGCTGGCAAACCACCAACAAATGGCGCCGCTCCGGTTGTGTAATTTTTCAAACCAATCGGGCCATTGCCGCCCATGATCCCAATGATGGTCAATAAACCAACAACGAGAAAGACCAGCACTGTGACAATTTTGACTAATGAAAGCCAATACTCAGTTTCACCAAAGGACTTAACAGAAATAATGTTGATGACAAAAATCAACGCTAAGAACCCCATTGAAATCAGCCATCCAGGCACATCTGGCAGCCAAAAATGCATCACGATTGCGGTGGTGGACACATCAACGGCCACCGTGATTGCCCAATTGAACCAATAATTCCAACCAAGTGCGAACCCAAATGCCGGATCAACAAATCGGCTAGCATACTCGGAGAACGACCCCGAAACGGGAACATAGGTAGCCATTTCACCGAGACTGGTCATTAGGAAAAAGACCATCAACCCGATGCCGACATACGCCGCAATGGCCCCGCCTGGTCCAGCGGTGGCAATCGCACTCCCACTGGCAACAAAGAGACCAGTGCCAATGCTGCCGCCTAAGGCAATCATGGAGAGATGGCGAGTTTTGAGTTCACGTTTGACTTGATTTGATTCTGACTGTGCCAATAGTTTGCTCCTTTTGAAGTTTTTGATAGGTTGAGAATGCGAGGCTCGGGGAGCGAGGTTAGCTTTCTATAACGCGCGAACCAGCCCAGAAACCTGCGCATAAGGATCTTGGACGCAATGGTCAAAACCCGGCCGCCCGTTTAGATTTAAGGCATCTTCGACTGGCGGCCGTAACTGATACTGGGTTAGCTTTCTATAACGCGCTCGCAGTCGCAGAAACCTAGACATAAGGACGTCGGCCCTAACGGCTGGCCCGTTTAAATTCACAGCATTTTTCGACTGAGTGGCTCATAATCGGCTCTTGGTTAGCTTTCTATAACGCGCGAACCAGCCCAGAAACCTACACATAAGGACCTTGGACGCAATGGTCAAAACCCGGCCGCCCGTTTAGATTTAAGGCATCTTTCGACTGGCGGCCGTAACTGATACTGGGCTAGCTTTCTATAACGCGCTCGCAGTCGCAAAAAAAGCCAACGGGCGAGAATCAACCCATCAGCTTATCATTTTTCTAACAATGACTAAACGTGATCCGATTCATTAGCGCCCCGCGATGTTCGCGACAGTCCAGCGGATGTTGTCCAACTGGCCCAATGTCGGATTTCTGAACAAATCCGGCATTTCGGCATCCACCCCTTTTGCAACCGCGCATCTGGCGTTCAGGCCATTGCGGTTAGGATTCATGACAGATGCAACCTCTAATCGTTATTGGTTTACACGTTAACATGTTCGGCCTTCAACAGCAACTGCCTCTCACAAGGCTTTAACTCAATTCTCAGCCTTGCGAATATCGGCGACCAGTGTTGCCGTGTCAAATTTTTGCTTTAAAAAAGCATCGTTGGTTGTCGGTAGATGTAGCTGGAAGTCACTAAACTTTTGCAGAAACAATTCGCCACTGTCGAGTTCGAAGCCAAGAATATGGCCACCCATGTGATGATCAGCGTCAAGAAAATGCAAGTGGAACCCCGGTGACACCGCACCCGCATAGAGATCAGGCGAATAATACCCAATCAATGTACCCTTGATATTCTCAGCGTTGAATTCTTTTTGACCTGAAGCTGTTTCAGTAAGCGTTGGATACGGTGGCTGTTGTGGCAACACCGCGCGTGTATGCATCTGCGTAAACCGCCCCTCAACGCGTACTGCAGCAAAAAGATTGGCCGTTTGAAGGCGTTCCAAAACCGTTTTTTGAAAGCCTGACAAATCAAGTCCTTGTAGTTTGCCTACAGATTTATCAGCTTGATAATGCACGTTTGCAAACGGTACTTCTTCTTCTGACCCGACTTCGCGAACAGCGCCTTGTGCATTGACTTGATAAACTTTGCTATCAATGATCACAAGTTCGCCATCTAACCCCGTCAAAGTGCCAATACCAGTATTGCCATGCTGCAGCAGTTCTTCAATCTTTTGCGTACCAGCAAACAATCCGGGTACAAGCATTGCCAATGTGCCATGTTGATATAACCGATCAGTATTCACAGATGGTCTCCTCCTATTACGCGATCGCCAAGCGCAATGCTGACGAATGAACAAAAGCTTAGTAAATTTGGTCAGGAAGCATCGCCGCGCCAAGCTCCGCATTATCAGAATAATCAACTGGAATATCAACTAAAACTGGGCCTGGTGTAGCAAACGCCTCATCCAAAACCTGCCCTAATTCACTTGGTTTATTGACCCGCAGTCCCTTTGCTCCAAATGCTTCTGCATACTTCACAAAGTCAACCGGACCAAAGTCAACGCCAGCTGCACGACCGTACTTCATTTCCTCTTGAAATTTTACCATATCATAATGGCCATCATTCCAAATAATATGCACTAAGTCTGCATGCAAGCGCACTGCTGTTTCTAATTCCTGTCCGGAAAAGAGAAAGCCGCCATCACCAGAAACTGAGACAGCCTTTTTTCCTGGGCGAACCAACGTTGCAGCAATCGCCCATGGTAAGGCGACACCGAGCGTTTGCATCCCATTGGAAAACAGCAAATGCCGCGGTTCATAACTTCTGAAGTGCCGAGCCATCCATATATAATGACTCCCAACGTCAACAGCAACGGTCATTTCATCCGTGACCCGCTCCTGTAAGGCGGCAACAATGCTGAGCGGATGAAGCACTTTTTGATCAGCAATTGCCGGTGGTACATCGCTATCCTGCAGTTTTGCCTGAAGGTCTTCTAAATAGCGCTTGCTGCCAGGTGCAACTTGATAGCCACGTAACAATGGCACCAAAATATCTAACGTTTGCGAAATATCACCAATGAGTTCAGTTTCCGGCTGGAAGTTATGATCAATCTCAGCTGGAACATCATCAATAACAATGATGCGCGCCTTGCCATCCGCATTCCAGTTACGTGGTTCATATTCAACGGGATCGTACCCAATAGCAATGACCAAATCACTATGTTGTAACAACATGTCACCTGGTTGATTGCGGAACAGGCCAACCCGGCCGAAAAAGTTGTCAATCTGACGGTGAGAAATGATGCCAGCACCTTGGAAAGTTTCCACAACAGGTAGTTCCGTTACTGAAAGTAATTCGCGAATCTCTGCTGTTACATCACTTGACGATGCCCGCATTCCTAACAACAACACTGGCAATGACGCTTCCTTGATGGCGTGCGCCAGATACGTCATATCACTGGGGCTAGCCGGTCCAAGTTTTGGTGCGACCAGTGGTTTTATCGGTTCCGAGTTGACTGGCGAATCTGTGACATCTTGCGGAATAGAAACAAAACTTGCACCTTGCTTGCCAGATTCAGCCGCTTGATACGCGTTCGCAATTATTTCACTCACGTTATCGGGGTCCTGAACTTCAGCCGCATATTTGGTGATCGGGGCAAAAAGATCGGCGTTACGCATGCTTTGATGAGAACTTCGCAGCAAATCAGCGCGTTTGACCTGACCGGATAAAGCCAAAACCGGATCACCTTCAGCCGTTGCGGTTACCAAGCCGGTTGCCAAGTTTGATGCTCCCGGTCCTGAAGTTGTCAGGACAACCCCTGGTTTGCCGGTCAAACGGCCGATGCCAGCGGCCATAAACGCCGCATTTTGTTCATGTCGCGCAACGATTAGCTGCGGACTCTTTTCTGATTTAGGATGCTCCAGACTTTCAAAAACCCGATCAATTTTGGCTCCAGGAATCCCAAAAACATAGTCAATGCCGTGATTCGTTAAACTTTCGACGATCAAATCCGCGCCATAGCGCTTCTCTTCTGCCATTTTGCCACTTCCTCCTGATTGATGTGTTTCATATTACGCTTATTGTGTTTCGATTCAACCCTATTTTTATTGAAAAACAGCAATTAAACAGCAAGTTACTGTTACATTATTTCCATATATCTGTTTCATTCCATTGACAATGCGGCGTACTTTTCTTACGAATGGTTTGCTAACGCCATCATGCCACAAAAGTTGATCACGACCCAATAGTTTGCCTAGTCTTCGCTGGGCCGCAACACATTAGTTAAAAAAAACACCGCCTCTAAAAGACGATGTTCATTAAATACACTGCATAAGCTGGATAAACAGATCATTGCATCTTACGACTGATTTTGCCAATACCAGTCTGCGGATCAGTCAGTTTAATTGTAAAACCAAATTTAGTGAAAATATGCCGCAGCTTTGTCAAATTAACCTTGTCAAACGAACTAATCGTACCGTCGACTTGGGCAATGTCAGCTTTCGTTGCCAAATTAATGAAAGCTTTCAAAGCAAGCTGGGCCAAGCCCATATTTTCAAAATCGTAGAAAGCGAGCCGGCTCTCCGACCCAAGGGTCTCCAAGACAGTGATGTGCATGCCGTTATCCCAACGATTGGTTTCAAACAAAAGTTGTGACTGATAATCCGCTTTGGAATGGCCATATTTATCAACATTTTCAAAAGGCGTATAAACGTAAATTGAATTTGTTTTTTGCTTTTGCTCATCGAATTTAAAATCAGTAAACACAATATATTGGCTTACCTTTTTTTGGGCTGCGTCCTGCGGTTGATTCATGCTAGACAGCACGGTTAGCCGTGGATCTGCCTCGATCGCTGCAAGCCGCTTGTTATACGCTTGCTGATACTCTGTTTGCACAGTCATCTTGAAACCTCCAGACTATTACTCGTTTTCATTATAACATTTTTCAAACCGATGCCTATCTAAAAGAGAAAAACCGGGATGAATTCACCCGGCTTTCATAAAATAGCTATAGTAATTTCTCATTTTTCAAACTGATTGGGGAGTAATCGGTAGTATCGCTCATTGCGCGGTTGATCAGGTGTCAACCCACGAGGGAGCGGCACTTCGAACTGAAAATCAAAGCCAAGACGCTGTAACAAGTTGATGGAAGCGATATTTTCTGGAAAGACACCTGCCCAGACGGCTTGAATGCCGTTATGAAATTGATCATCGATCACCAGTCGCAAGCCTTCGGTCATGAAACCACGATGCCAAAACTGGGGATGCAGGATATAGCCGATTTCCCGCGTCATATCATCCCCGGTCAACGGCGATAAATCACGCGGATAGACGCCGATGTTGCCGACAACATGCTGCCGATACACCAATGCCAAATCCTGCTTTTCACGGGCAAATCGTCGAATGTGTTCTAAGGCGGCTGCTTGTGACTTTAAGGGGGTCATGCCGGCTGGTAATGTGGCTTGTTTTAAATGTGCATAGGCGAAATAATCCTCAACGTCAGTCAATTCAAATGGCCGGACAGCGACTCGCGATCCTTTCAGCATCAGCAGCTCCTTTCAGACTAACGGTCTCATGAATTGGAAAGATTTTTCTACTTTGTGAGATCGTCGCAGCTTTTTTTTGGTTTTTTCGCCATATTTTAAAGTGACGAAACTATTTTTCTTTTCATATTATCGAGTATTCGCAACCAGATAACAAGCCCTAGCTCCTTTCATGATGCGTCCATCACAAGCTTCCAACGCTTTGTTTATTGAAATAATCGGTAAAATAAAGTTGTTATCTGGTAACTGTCCGTTATCACCGACTATATTGAATGCAGTTTAAGCTAGTGACCAACACTTGGACTGAGATTTTTTATAAGAGAGGAGGACGCACCGACCAGAAATGAAACGCACATATGTCAAGTTGATGAAACGACTTAAAACAATCGAATCCGAAAACTAGCGACCTTATTCATGCTTATATTTTCGCCAGATGTGGTGATCTTCATTAAAATGGCTGCACTGGTGTGTCGGTTCATCACGATCAACCTGAGCAATTCAACCTGCAGATAGTCACTGACAACTATCTGCTACATAAAAGTTGGATAAAAACATCCACCGATACCGCTTCGACGACGGTATTAGCGGTCTGTGGAGGGTTTATTATGAAAAGAATCGCTTTGTTTGCACTAATGGTGCTAATCATCAGTCCATTTCTCATTGCAGCAGGGCAAAAGACTACCGCAACAACACCAGAGTTTGCTGTTACACCTGTGCTGCCAAGTAATCAAAAACAGGCAGACGCAGGCTATTTTGACTTGCAGGTCGATCCTGACCAACAAGAAAATTTGCAACTTCGAATCAGCAACCTATCTGATCAGGTGCAAACTTATACAATTGCCGTGAACCCTGCTTATACTACCGATAGCGGTGCCATCGCCTTTGATCGCGCTATGCCGCCTTTGAACCAAGATGCACGCCGTTTGAATACGCTCATTAGCGGGCCGGAAAAAGTCAGTGTACCAGCGAAAACAGAAAAATTGGTCACTTATATATTAAAAGCACCGAGCCAGCATTTTATTGGCGTTATTTCTGGCGGTTTCTATGTGTCTCCTGAAAATGACGCCAGCACCAACAAGTCGACAAGCGGCGTTAGCTTCACAAATCGCTTTGCTATCGGGATCACCACTATTTTGCGCCAAGATTTCAAGACGCCTAATCCGCCACTACTGGCAATGACAAAAGCAGGCATTGGTACGATTAACCACTATGCCGCCGTCCAAGCAACCATCAGCAATCCTTCTGGCAATCAGTTCGGTGACATCACGAGTGACTATGCCTTAAGCAAAACAGGAACAAAAAAGGCCTTGATAACCGGTCATTTTGTGGGGCAAGCCGTCGCTCCGCACTCGTTTTTCACCCAAAGCATCCTGCTCAATGACCGCAAACTCATGGCTGGTGACTATTCCCTCAAATGGACAGCTAAATCAGGCGACTTTTCTTGGACAAAAACACTTGCCTTTCACTATAGCGGTCATTTACCAAAAAACACCCTACAACCTGTTGTCAACAAACCAAAGACAAAAGCACCTGACAATCCACAACTGCCTTGGATCATTACTGGTATCGCCATTGCGCTTCTCCTCATCTTGACCGGTACATGGGGCTGGAGCACTTGGCATCGGCGGCATAACCAGTAGAAAAACGTGCTGCCTGCTCGCGATTGGCTTATGATAAAGGGAGAGCGTGAACTGATGCGGTTAGAAACCGGAACATAAGTGGGCTGGGACGCGATGACTGCACTCTGGTCATTGTGGCCAAGGTCCTTATGAGGAGGTTTCTGCGCCAGTGATCGCGTTTAAAAAGAGCGTGAATTGGCGCGGTTAGAAACCGGCATATAAGTGGCCTCAAATGCAATGATGCGCCGCCATGGTCATTGTGCTCGAGGTCCTTGTGAGACGGTTTAGGCGTCAGTGAGCACGTTTAAAGGAGGACTTCCCATGTCAAACAATCGCATGCTCGGAAATGAGTTTCAAACAGCATATGAAAGTGCTGGCGGAACGGATATTTTAAAATTTTTAGCGAATGTCAAGCAGGCATTCCAGTGCATTACGGATTTAACTGCACGAATCACTGGTATGCCAGATTCGGTTAAAAGTGAGTCTGTTTCTCAGTTATTAGTTCAACAATTGGATCAGACAACCTTCGCCGAAAGTGCCGTGCGTCAATGGGAAGACGATTTGCATCGCTTTGCTGCTTATCTCACACCACTAGAACCACCTATCGCAATTCTTGATAGTTGGGATACATTAAATGACTTTTTGGAAGCGAATCAAGCATTATTGAGCTCATTGCAAAACGTGCCTCTATTGACCCAAGAAACTCAAGAAGTCAAAACAACATCGCAGTTGTTCGTCTATCCAGCAGAACCCCTATTCCAAGTCGTTCAGGCCGACACTGGCGAAAGCGACTCAATTGATTTGGCCGGTTTGGCAGACGCTGATCCTGAAGGTGTCGCTGAAATTGCGCAGAATCACGGTGTTACACCTTTTGCAGCGTTTAATGCCCAGCCTTGATTTTAGGCTGTCAATCCTGTATGCTTGACAGGTTAAATTATGAAAAAGTGAGGTGCTAAAACATGCGGAATAACATCATCTTAGGCAACAATGAAACCGGCGAACGGATCTATTTGACTTCCAAGAACAAGCGGAATACACCTGATCGTTTGCAACTCAAGAAGTATTCACCGAAGCTGCGCAAGCGCGTGGTTTTCACCGAAGTTAAGTAATTATTCAATGACTTCATCAGTCTATATCGCCTCCTATCAGTGTTTATCCTTGGTGGGACGCGATATTTTTTTGTCTTTTTACGACTGCTGATGAGCCACCACTGGCACAACATTATTGTTAACATGAGCAAGTTATTAGGCTGGCCATTCTTCAACATGCTAAAGTTACTTATAGTAAGTGTGTGACGCTGGCCTCAAACAAGAAAGGTTGATTCCTATGACATTTGTTTTGCCAGATTTACCTTTTGACTATGCAGCTCTTGAACCTTACATTGACGCAACAACGATGCACCTTCACCATGACAAGCATCATCAGACATACATTGATAAACTTAATGCCAGTTTAGATGGTGTCCCTCAGGCGGCCGGCAAATCCATTGAGCAACTATTGACAGGGCTTGATGTGCTGCCAGAAAGCGTGCGCGTTTCCGTCCGGAACAATGGCGGCGGACACTATAATCACTCATTGTTTTGGACGATGCTGAGTCCTGAAAGCACCATCAAACCGGACGGCCAATTATTAGCAGATCTTGAAAGTACCTTCAATTCATTTGACAACTTCAAAGCCGAATTCAGTCAAGCAGCTTTATCTGTTTTTGGATCAGGTTGGGCCTGGCTTGTCAAAGACAACGCGACCTTAAAAATTGTGACGACAGCAAATCAAGATTCACCAATCACTTATCATCAATACCCGCTGCTAGGCTTGGATGTCTGGGAGCACGCGTATTACTTGCATTATCAAAATCGCCGACCAGAATATGTGGACGCCTTCTTCAAGGTCATCAATTGGCAGACGGTTGAAAATCGCCTGATGCATCCTGATACAAATGCCTGACGACGTTTGGTCACTAACCTTAATAAAAGCCGAAGTGCAAAATGTTTTTGCACTTCGGCTTTTTTCATGTCTTCGTCTGAATCTACTGCAAGTCATACTAGGTCAGATTGTTGGCTCAATTTGGGGTGCTTCTGTCAGCAGTTGGTTAAACAAAGCCGGCACCGCCAATTCAGCCGTAATCTGCTTTTCCGAAAAAGGATCCGTAAAATTCAACCGCGTCGCCTGCAAGGCTTGATACGGTATTCGCGCATCTGGCTGACCATAAAGGTGATCGCCAATTAATGGATGACCTAAACTTGCAAAATGAACGCGAATTTGATGTGTCCGACCGGTCAGCAACTGGACATCAACCAAAGTATTGGTTTTTTCTTTTAAAACCCGGTATTTTGTCAGCGCCGTATGGCCATCAGCTGCCACAATTCGGTGAATGCCATCCGCCGCTAATTTCAGAGGTGCATCAATTTCACCTTTTGGGGATGGCAATTTACCGCTGACAACCGCCAAGTAATGCTTCGTCAGTGTGCGCTGATGTGCTTGATCAAACCGGCCTTGTGCGTATGGATGTTTTGCAGCCAGCACCAGTCCGACAGTATCGCGATCAAGTCGAGTCATGATGGCTGGTTGTGGTGCGTCAATTTTTTGCTCAACCAAATAGCCCGCAATACGATTCAATAAACTCGAATTCGGTGTGTGGGGTCCGGGAACGCTTGTCAATCCAGCTGGTTTTGAAACAATTAGCCAATTAGCATCTTCATAAATGACTTCTAAAGGCGCAAACTCTGGCGTCAGCGTTTTGCTAGTCGGAATTTCAAAGCGGATAATCTGGCCAGCTTTAACCGGACCATTGTCAGATGCTTGCCCATCAACCCAGATCAAATGATCCACTAGCATTTTTTTGAACAAGCGATGACTGACGCCTTGCTCTGCTAGCCAGCGTTTGACCGTTGTCGACCGTGTCACCTTTGTCGTAAATGAATATCGCATACCTTTTTCCTTTCACCATCCCTCTTCCGCACTTAAAACCGAACGAATCGGAATCCAGATTTGCATTTAAACGGGTTTTGGGACTATGGTTAGACTATGGTTAATGTACAAGAATAAGGAGGAACAGGCAAATATGCAAGTGGAAAAAGACGTGATCTACGATAGCGCCTATAATTTAGCCGCCGATCTCTATGTACCTGACGAAGCCAATGGCGGTGCCATCGTGTATGCACACGGCGGTGGCTGGTTTCGCGGCGATAAGGAAAATGAAAGCGATTTAGGTAAATATTTTGCCGATGCCGGCTATCTATTTGCGATTCCGAACTTTCGCTTAGCCCCTAAATATTTATATCCAACAGCACAAAACGATTTCGATCATTTCATCAATTGGTTACTTGCTTCCCCTTATGATTTTGATCGTGAGCGTTTGGGACTTTTGGGGGCAAGTTCAGGCGGCACCATGGTTCTGCAAAACAGTTTAGCTTCCGGCTATCCGCTCGTTGCATGGTCCCCTGTTGTTGATTTTGCCAACTGGGTTCAAAAAAATCAAATGGTAAAGGCTTCTGTGGATGGGAAAAAAGAACTTGGTCTTACCGAGATCCACGAAATTCATGATTCATTTTACAAGTATTTTGTGCAGACTTACCTTGGCGGCTTAGACCCGCGTTTGTTGACCGCGGTCAATCCCACCAACCATTTAACCGATCAATTAGGTCCGGCATTGTTGTTCAATTCAGCTGATGAATTGATGCCACTGCCAAGTGCCTTGCACTTTTTACAACAAGCTGCCATGTTTGGTCGCGATATCGGACTGCATGTTGTGCCCGGAACCGGTCATGCCCGCGACTACACAAGTTTTGCCTTGCCAGAAACCAAGCGCTTTTTTGATCATCACTTGTTTACGACGGTTGAAGACAAAACGTTGAACAAAGCGACAGACTGAGCTTAACAACAAATTAGGCCAGTAAAATAGCGTTGCGATCAACCTTCATTCCGGATGGTGATCGCAACGCTATTTTTATGCGTCAATTTTAACAAACATCAACCGTCACCGGGTGCAAAGGTCGGTTCACGGTTATCTTAAGTAAAGAACTTCATGCGTGATGCAGAATCAATGGCGATGCGACACCGGGCGCGACCCATTCAAGGCCACCACTAACTGGCACCAAATAAATGGCATCAGCGCCGACATCTGTCGGGATCAAGACAAAACCATTGCCTTCTGGCGTTACCTTATAGCCGGTTTTTGTTGTTACGCCAGCCTGAACAACGGTCAGCTGGTCTGCCGTAATTGTCAGCGTCACGTGCTCATTCTGCCATGTGCCGAGATAAACCGGTGCAGTGTTGCTGACATCCTCAGCACTGACCGAAGGCGTTGCTCGAGTCGTACTTGCTGTCGAAGCTGTCTCGGTATGCACAGTCGCAACCGTGCTCGAACTGCTGATCTCTTCAGAAGGTTGTGTTGTTGCCGCTGAGGAATTTGTTACAGCGACTGTCGAAGAGGCGGTCGCGTTCTCTTTTTTAGGTTTTACTGTTGCAGCTGGTTGCTTTTTAGGCGTTGTGACAGTGACTGTTTTTGTATCAGTCCCGGCATTTGCCTGATGCTGATAAAGAGCAGCACCGGAAACCCCACTGAAGGTCAAAATCGCTGTTGCCAACAAAAACCACTTTTTCATGTCATTCACTCCCAACCAGACATACTGTCGTCGACAGGTCCGTTTTCTTATTATCTCTAGCCTATCATGCTGCCTAATTAAATGTTACAAAACGATGTCAACACAAGCAAATCTTAATAATTGCGGCATTCTCGCTGTCATCTTTTTGTAACATTTAAAAATCGGTGGTTTCCTCTTGTTGAAGCAAACATATGTTCGTATAATCGATTTGAGGTGATCATCATGACTTATGAAGAAAAAATCGGCACCGAAAGATTCGATGCCATGGTGGCGGATTTTTTCGCAAATCGTTACTTTGATCGCGGCATGCGTAAATGGCAAGGCTACTATCTTTCTGATCATACAGCCGCTTTAAAGAAGCAATCTAAAAGCGAAGCGCTGGTTTATCCCCCGCTGCCCCTTCAGGATCAAGCGGTCATTCGCGCAATCTTGCTACAAGCCTATGCAGAAGGCCAAACAGTAACAGCCCAGCTTAACCTGCAAACACCCAGTGGTCAGATGCTGCCACCGATTCGCGGCAAGGTTGGCGGTTTAACTGACAGTGACGTGGTTAATATTGCGGATCAAAATATGGCAATCGGATCAATTCGGCACATCGAACTCATCCCGTTTGCTGCATCAACGCATCAAAAAAATACGCCAGACTAAGGTAGTCGGCCGTGCCGCCGGGGCTCAAATTTCGTGCAATCATTTCGGCGTTTAAAGCGCGCAACCCATTAGGTAGCCGGGACGCCGGGACATGTAACAACGCTTTGGCCGCATCCTGAACAAACCGTAACCCAGCTGGCCCCCCACGGTGCAACACATTAGCATCTTCAACTTGTGCCATCAGATGAACCATCAGCTGCAGATAGCGCAGATCGCCGCGTGTCGTGGTTTGCCGTAAGTAAGGCAGGATAACCGTCCGGATCGTCGGGTAGCCGGCTAACGCCTCGCCACGCACGCCAGTCACACCATGCTTCATATACAACGCCTCGCCATGACTCAACTGTTTTTTTTCACTGAGATCGCGAAAATCGCCGCTCACGCCTTGCGCAATTTGCGCCACTGCCGGAAAAAGCGGGGCAAAATCATGCATGACTAACTGCTTAATACTTTGCTTTTGCAACAACCATCCCAAAGCACCCAGTAAAAACCCAAAAGAAAAATTAGCCCCGCGATGCGTATTCACACCTACTGTAGCTGTCATCATCGCTTTTTCAGCCTTTACCCCGATCGTCCGCAACTGCTGGTACAACTGTGGTACCGTTGCCGCCGTTAATCCAGCATGCAGATACTGACCAAAATAAGGGGCCAGCGCATGAATGCTGGCCTCAAAGGTGGTGACGTTCATATCGCGATGAGCGCCATTGGACTCCGGATCAACTAAGCCCGGCTTCGGCGCAAGCAAAACCTCTGCCCGCAGACTCGTGACCGCTGCTTGGGCGATTGTTTGTTCATTCAATGTTCTTTGCCTTCATAACTTTCAGAATATATTGCAATGAGTGGCCCAAATGTTCACGCGTGATCAGTTTGATTTGATCATCATCGCGGTTTAACATCCCCCGATAAATCAGCCAATGTTCCTGAATCGCAAGATTACGCCGATCATCCCCGTTAATACTGATGTCACGAAAATAGATCAAGTAATTTTGTAATTGGTTGACAATCATTTTCAGGCGCAACATATGGCTGGCATCGTAAATAAAGTTATTAAACTCGGTAAATTTGGCCATGACTTCAGGTACCCGTCCAGCATCATTCAACCGATCCGTTTCTTCCAGAAGCGCACGCATCTGTTTAAATTGAGCCGGCGTCATTAGCCGCATTGCCTTACGTGTTGCTAAAACATCTAATTCCTTGCGAATATCAAAAATCTCGTAGGCATCGTTGATCGAAATGCCCTTCACAATGACACCGATACCGGTTTTACGTTCGACCAGATCTTCTTCATCTAATCGTTCAAGCGCATACCGAATCGGTGTCCGACTGATATTGAGATTTTCGGACAAATTCTTTTCGTTAATACGCTCGCCGCTGGGTATTTCCCCTAACAAAATCGTCTTGCGAAGCGCTTCGTACACCGCCTCTTTAATCGGCCGATTCTCCGAAAGATCCAGATTCCTTTTGACTGCTGGCACCACTTGATTCATCGGTCGTTCCCCCTCGCTTCGTGGCCTATTATAGCAAAAAAGCCGTTAACGGGGGTGTTAACGGCTTAAGGGAAATGAAGCTAGGAACAACTGGCAACTAGTGTAGCAGGCTCACGCAACGACGGTCAACATCAGATCAATCATGCGTCGGCTCAAAACTTAGCGACACCTTCTGCTCCGGCACATCATAAAACGGATCTTCGCGCCGGCCAAGAAAATCTTTAGCTTGATCTGGGAACAAAGCATAGCTTAAGACATCCTCTTCGTCGTGCGCATATTGCGCAATCGCTTGACGGAAATCAGGCATTTGCGGCTTGATTAAATCCGCGGGACGTTGTGTGACAACCGGTGCATCACCAATGATCTTTTTCACCATTTCGGGTGCAATTGCCACTGGCGGCCGACCATAAAGGCCGCGCACGTAATCCTTAATTTCATTTGGAATCAACTTATAACGCTCACCGCTCATGACATTCATCAAACTTTGTGTGCCCACCATCTGCGACAGCGGTGTAACCAACGGCGGATAGCCTAAGTCAGCTCGGACACGCGGCACTTCCTTCAAAACATCGCCATAAAGCGCTTCTTGTCCTTGATCTTTTAGTTGCGCCAACAGGTTAGACAACATCCCGCCTGGCACCTGATAGATCAAGGATTTAGGTTCAACATCTTTCACGCGCGGATTCAGTTGACCGGACTCGCGGAATCGATCGCGAATCGGTGCAAAGTAAGTGGCGATGTCACTGACCGTGCTTAAATCAACATCAGTCGGATAGCCAAGATCTTGCAACGCAACCAGCATGGATTCTGTTGCTGGCTGACTGGTGCCGCCAGCAAATGGCGAAACCGCGGTATCAATGATATCAGCACCAGCGCGAACTGCTTCCAGATACGTCATCTCAGCCATACCAGCGGTGGCGTGCGTATGCACTTCCAGTGGCACGCTGATTTCCTGCTTAATACCAGTAACCAGATCAAACGCCTTCTGTGGGGTTAAAATGCCTGCCATGTCTTTGATTGCAATTGAATCCGCACCCATGTCAGCCATGTCTTTGGCTAACTTGATGAAGTAGTCGATCGTATGGAAATCACTGGTTGTGTAACAAATAGCTAGTTGGGCATGCCCGCCTGCTTGCTTCGTCGCTTCAAGCGCCGTTCGCAAGTTGCGTGTATCATTCAACGCATCGAAAATACGAATGATATCAATCCCGTTTTCAACTGACTTTGTGACAAAGTCAGTGACCACATCGTCGGCATAGTTCTTGTAACCTAGCAAGTTTTGCCCGCGCAAGAGCATTTGCAATTTGGTGTGCTTGACCGCCTTACGAATCTTGCGCAACCGTTCCCACGGATCTTCATTCAGATAACGGAGACAGGCATCAAAAGTTGCCCCGCCCCACATTTCCAAAGATGCATAGCCGGCAGCATCCATTTTATCGAGAATCGGCAAAATATCACTGAGCGGCATCCGCGTGGCAATCAGGCTTTGTTGCCCGTCACGCAAAACGGTTTCCATGAATTGGACTTTCTGTTTAGGCATGGGGTGTCCTCCTTTTAAAACGCATTCACTGACCCAGAAACCTTTGTGTAGGGACCTCAAGTGCAATGGCCAAAGCCCGGCCATCACACTTGTGCCCACTTATGCTCCGGTTTCTAAGCGGTCTGGCTCGCGCTCTCTTTAAACGCGCTCGCTGACCCAGAAACCTTTGTGTAAGGACCTCAAGCGCAATGGCCAGAACCCGGCCATCACACTTGAGGCCACTTACACGCCGGTTTCTAACCGGGTCAGCTCGCGCTCTCTTTTACGATTGTTTCCACCACTTGTTGTACCTCTGGCAAACCGTGCCGCCGTGATCGGGCACAGGCCTTGGCGTCGCCGCCGCAAACCAGACAGGCACGTGGTGGCAAGGCAAGATCCGTGCGAGAAACTTGATACAGTTCCGCATCGCGTAACGTGACAACATCAAGATCCAGCAAGTCACAGAACCGTTGCTGATTTTCAAACGCGACCATGAGCCGCTTGAGTGACAAAGGTGACAGCGTGGTCAAAAAATAAGCTTCCGGTCCAGTTGGCAATAAGTCAATGTCTGAAGATCGAACGGCCTCGCCAAGTTGCTGTGCCAAGGTCTGCATGACCGCCGAAAAAACGGCTTCAATTCGAGTACCAGTTTTAACCGGTCCAGGAATGCGCAAAGTCACGTGCAAGAGCGTATTGGTTGGTGCAGCAACCAACAACGCTCGCTCTTTAACCACGCGAGCATCTTTGGCAGCCAGCATTTGACCAAGATCAACTTGTGGACCATCTAAAATGGTTAATTTAAACATTGTGAACCACATCGATCAAGGTGCCATCGCGATATTCGATCAAAGCGACCACTTTATCGCCATACTCGATGGCTTCCGGTGTACCAGTAATTTGATAGGCCATCTTTTTCAGATCTTCAATTGAAAACAGCGGCACTTTCAGATTTTTAAACATTTCAATCAAATCAGTCCGTGCTGGATTAATAGCGACACCGACTTCGGTCACGACAACGTCAACACTAGCACCCGGTGTCACAACAGTATTGACATTTTCAACAATCGTTGGAATTCGACCGCGAACCAGTGGCGCAATCACCATGCTCATTTTGCAGGCAGCACTTGTGTCACTATGGCCACCAGAAGCGCCACGGATAATGCCGTCAGAACCCGTGATCACGTTAACGTTAAAGTTAGTATCAATTTCCAGTGCCGATAAAATCGCAATATCTAACTGATTGATAACTGCACCTTTGCTTAACGGTGACGCGTACATATTAGCATCAATCTCGTAATGATCTGCGTTCTCGCCTAATGAAACCGCAGAGGGATGGTCAAAGTCCTGCACATCGATAATCTTTTCGACAAGGCCTTCCTTCAACAATTCAACCATTGAATTGGTAATGCCACCCAACGCAAAACTAGCTTTGATGTCTTGGTCCAACATCGCTTGCCGCAGAAAACGCGCAACAGCCAGCGAAGAGCCGCCAGTACCGGTCTGGAATGAGAACCCATTTTTGAAGTAGGCCGATTTGGTAATGACCTCTGCCGCATACTCCGCAATTTTTAATTCCTTCGGGTTCTTCGTGAAACGGGTCGCACCTTTGGCAATCCCAGTTGGATCGCCAATCGCATCAACTTGCACGACATAGTCAACGTCGGTTTGCGGAATGCTGATTGGCGTATTCGGATATGGCATTAAACTGTCAGTAATGGCAACAACTTGATCCGCATATTTTGCGTCAATCATGGCATAACCTAACGAGCCACAGGTCGCCTTACCTTTTGTGCCGTTAATGTTGCCGTACTCATCACTGCTAGGGGCACCAAGAAAGGCAACGTCAATATGAATATCGCCACGAGCAATGGCTCGGGCCCGGCCGCCATGTGAGCGAATCACAACTGGATTCTTCATGATGCCGCTTGAAATTGCTGCCCCCACTTTGTCGCGCAAGCCGGAACTGGTGATGTTGGTCACCACACCGTTTTTGATGTGCTCAATCAATGGTTCATGTACATTGGCAATCGAACTTGGCGCAATTGACAGGTTCTTGATCCCCATTTTGGCAATCTCAGCTAGGACCATGTTCATCACATAGTCCCCTTCACGAAAATGATGGTGAAAAGAAATGGTCATGCCGTCCTTCAGCCCAGTTGCTACAATGGCATCGTGAATTGACGCCACGAGTTTGCTGTGATCCGGCTTAACCGGGTTGATGTGGCGGGCATGTTCATCATAAGGTTTAATGTTGGCAAACTCGCCGCCATAAACACCGTATTGATCCGCATATGGTTCTGGGATATCACGGTTGAGTGTATTCTTGACCATCAGTCTACCTCCATTCCTGATGCCTTTGCGAGCGCGATGGTATACTGTGCCCGTTCGACAACTGGCTTATCAACCATCTGCCCGTTCACAGAAACAACCCCCGCGCCCTTAGCTTCGGCTTCTTTCAAGCCAGCAACAATCTCACGTGCTTTTTGAACTTCCGCCAAAGCAGGGGCAAAAACCCCATTAATGACTGGAATTTGCCGTGGATTGATGACGGACTTGCCATCAAAGCCAAGCTGTTTGATTAAGGCAGTTTCGTGGCGCAAACCTTCTTCGTTGTCCACTTGTGTATAGACCGTATCAATCGCCGCGATGCCAGCTTCTCGCGCAGCATGCAGGATATAGTTACGGGCAAAAGACAATTCAGCGCCATCCGTCGAGCGGTGGGTATGTTGACTCGTCAGATAATCTTCTGCACCCAACGCAATCCCAATCATACGTGATGAAGCTTGTGCGATTTCGCGAGCATTCAAAACCCCTTCAGCCGACTCAATTGCAGCCATCATGTGCGTGGTGCCATTTTGAATGCCGTACTTCTCTTCAACTGCTGTGATGACAGCATCAACATCAATAATGTCTTGAGCAGTTTCGGTCTTTGGCAGGCGCACCACATTAATGCCGCCAAGAACCATCGCTTCAATATCTTGATCCCCGCCTGCATCTAACGCATTCACCCGCACAACTGTTTCCACGCTACTGTAATCAAAGGTCTTCAGGGCTGAATAAACCAGCATTCGCGCTGTGTCTTTTTCCTTCAAAGAAACAGCATCTTCAAGGTCAAACATGATCGCATCAGCACCATAAATCGGAGCATCACGTAACATGCCCGGATTGGCACCAGGCACAAACATCATGGTTCTTCTTAATTTATCCATGCGTTGATCTCCTCCCAGTCAAACGTCTTATTGTCAGACGCACGATAAACAGCGGCGATCGTCCGCGCCTTGATGGTACAATCCAAGGCGCCTTTGTCATTCGCGTCAACGGCAACATTTTCGATCCCTAACTTGGCCAAGGTGGCCTCAATGACTGATCGAATTTGATGACCAAACTGTTTTTCTACACTGCTTTGCAGTTGAATGGCGACCCCACTGGTAGCCGGTGACAAGGTGATTTGAATATCACTTGATTCCAGCGTACCAGCAGTCGCAGGATGCTTAATTTCCATGTGTCGATCGCTCCTTTATTTCTTGATAAACTTCTGGGTAAACCAATTGCTGCACGGTTTTCCAATCTTGTTGTGCCATTGCCGCGCGAACACGGGTAGCACTGACAACATCGCCGTCAATCATGAGCCGCGGCACGACGATCAGTTCAATCGCCGAACCAAATGTTGCCGCTAGTTCCCGATTGTAAATGGCCGTTACCGGCGACAGCGGTTCCTCACCGACATAGCGACGAGTAATCCCCAATACGGGTGCAATTGCTTGTTTAAAAAGCGCGGCATCCAGCCGAGCTTGGACAGCAGCCACATCGGCATCTGCCCGTTCTTTGAGAAAATAACTCGGAAAAGTAGTATTTGAGACCATATAGTCGTTGGTTGGCAACACCACGACGTTTGGCCAGCGAGCGGCAACTTTTCTAACTAGCGCCAACCGTTCATCGGCTGTGAACAGAGACCGTTCCGCTGATAGGACGAAAACGTAAACGACCGGGTTGACTTTGGCCGCTGTCTCAATCAGATAGGCATGGCCACGCGTAATCGGATTGGCATTCATGACAATCGCTGCCGCTGGTTTTTCTGGCCGCCGCTGCTTTTCTAACGAAGCAACATAATCGGTCAAGTTGGGATAACCGCGTTCAAGTAACACAACAGCATCGGTTGCTGCCAGTTGCTTGAAGCCCAATGACAGGAAAAATTTAACGGTGGTCGGTTTGGTATAGACAAAGCTATGGGTCACACCATCATCGTCAAGCCGATCCAGTAATGCCTGAATTACCTGTGCCAACAAGTTTTCATGCTGGGTTGCCGGTGTAACTGCCACTTCCTTGATGATGTTACCGGAAAGCGAACCAGTTGCCAGTAACGTTTCTCCTTCAAAAATACCAACTGTATAGTCAACCTGACGATCTGCAGCTAACCCGGCAGTCGTCAGCAAGGCTTGCCATGCTGCTGCTTCTTGCGGATTCAATGCCAGCCAGATTCGTTTTAAAGTTGCCATGTTACTTCGCCGCTTTTTTAGCTGGGGCAAATTTCAGTAATAACTTCGCCACGATATAAATAATGAATAAAACGATGAAAACGCCGCCCATACCGATCAGCATCAATTCACCCGCTTGTTCAACAGCAACTGGGTCAATTTTCATGGAAGTACCTCCCTTTTTAACGTGCTCACCAGCGCAGTAACATGCGTGGGTCTAAACGCGATCTCCAGCCCAGAAACCTGCACATAAGGACCTCAAGCCAAACTGGCCAAGACCCAGCCAGTTTGGCTTGAGGCCACTTATGCTCCGGTTTCTAACCGGGTCAGCTCACGCTTTTATGCGCCAAAGAATGATAGTAACAGTCCGCCGGCAATGACAGAGCCGATTTGACCGGAAACATTAGCGCCAACGGCATACATCAAAACAAAGTTCTGTGGATCTTCATCGGTTGCCATTTTTTGAATCACTCGGCTCGACATTGGGAAAGCGGAAATGCCGGCCGCCCCGATCATTGGGTTAATCTTATCTTTACGGAAAAGATTCAATAATTTGGCGAACAATACACCCCCGACAGAGTCCATGATGAAGGCGAATAATCCAAAAGCAATGATCATCAACGTTTGAATGTTCAAGAATTGATCAGCTTGCAATTTAACGGAAATCGTTAGCCCAAGCAGAATCGACACAATATTGACCAATTCGTTTTGCGCGGTGTTAGATAGCCGATCGAGCACCCCACATTCTCGCAGCAGGTTACCAAACATCAGGAACCCAACTAACGGTAAGGAAATCGGGGCAATAAACCCGGCAATAATCGTGATAATGATTGGAAACAGAATTTTTGTCGTCTTTGAAACGCCTTCTGCCTTATAAGTCATCCGAATCCGGCGTTCATGTTTTGTGGTCACTGCCTTGATGGCCATTGGTTGGATGATTGGCACCAATGCCATATACGAATACGCAGCGACTGTGATGGCCCCTAACAGATTTGGCGCAAGTTGGTTCGAAACGAAAATCGAAGTCGGGCCGTCTGCGGCACCGATGATGCCAATTGAAGCCGCTTCTTTGATATTGAAACCGAAGAAGACAGCAACAAAAACGGTGGCAAAGATCCCGAACTGTGCTGCTGCACCGAACAGTAGCATAAATGGGTTTTGTAATAACGGTCCAAAGTCGATCATGGCGCCGATCCCGATGAAAATTAGCAGTGGGAACAGTTCCGTATTGATACCGGCTTTGAATAAAACATCAAGCACCCCTTCTGCTTTGGTGCCGCCAACAACTTGGGTCAAGACGCCTGTTCCTGGAAAGTTGACCAGAATGGCGCCCAAGCCCATGGGAACTAAAAGGGTTGGTTCATATTCTTTTTTGATTCCCAGATACATCAGGAGCGCGCCGATCAGCATCATGGCGATTTGACCTAATGTGATCGTGGTGATTCCGTGAATGAGCGCTTCCATGCCATCCCTCCTCCTTAAATAATGCTGATGAGATTGTCGCCGGAATTGACATTCTGGTTAAGTGTTGCAGACACCTGGCCGATGGTACCTGCCTTAGGAGCCACAATTTCGTTTTCCATCTTCATGGCTTCCAGAATCATCAGCGGCTGATTTTCCGTGACTGCATCACCGTCTTTAACCAAAATCTTGGTGACCGTGCCTGGCATTGGTGCAGTGACAACTTCACCTTCCCCAGTCGGCGCAACCGGAGCTGCAGGTGCTGGCGCAGCTGGTGCGGCCGGTGCCGGTGTCGGCGTTGCCGCTGGCGTAGCTGGTGCGGCCGGCGCAGGCTGGGCGGCTGGCGCACCGCCAATTTCTTCCATTTCGACCAAATAGGTTTTCCCATCAATCGTGATCTTGAATTTCCTCAACATCTTCTTCATTCCACCTTTTTCTTGATTGACTTGACCACATAATTGGCATGGCCATCACCAGCCGCAATGGCGCTGGCGATCAAGCCGACGCGTTTTGCTTCAGGATTCTCGACATACAGATGCTTCAGCACTAACTGCGCATCAGGAGCTGTATCGGCTGTGACTGCTGCGGCAATCAGACTGACGGTCAGTTCTGATGCCGGATCAACAGCTAAATAGTTTGGAACATCAATCCAATCATCATCAACCGGCGCGGCCGGTGCTGACATTTGGGGTGGCACTTGTTCTTTTGTAGACGGTGTTTGCTTTCGTCGCCGCAGCCAATTAAACATCTGGACACCTCCTCGCAATATTTTCTTGTTGATAAGTTATATAGTACGGGGAAAAGCCAATCATGATTGGCTTTTCGGTGTATTTTTCAGTTAGGACGTTATTTTTGCGGCAGGTAGAATGGCACGTGACCGAATAACATCACCGTGACAACGAAGATAGCGAACACACCTAACGCATATTTACCAGCTTCGCGCTGCCATTTACCCATGTCCAAACCGGTTAACCGGAGTAATAGATAGATGAAGGCAACTAATGGTGACAGTAAGTGGAACGCCTGACCCATCAAGGAAGCCAGCGCCATCTGCATGTTGGTGAACCCATATGCTCGACCAGCTGTAGCCAGAACCGGCATCACTCCGAAGTAGAAGCCGTCGTTACTCAGGAAGAAGGTCCCTGGTGCTGAAATCAAGGCAATGACAAGGCCCCAGAAGCCAGCCAATGAATCAGGAATAATGGAAGTGAAACTCTTGGCCAGCGCTTCGGCCATCCCAGTACCTTGGAACAGACCCATGAAGACACCAGCAGCGAAAACAAGAATAACAACTTGGACAGCATCGCCACCGTTGGCACCGATCCGCTTGCTTTGGTCGCCCAGTTTCGGATAGTTGACCATTAAAGCGATACAGGTTCCAACTAAGAACAACAACAATGGTGGCATTGCAATGGCTTTAATGAAGGAACTTGCAACCAACCAAGCAATCAAGACGATTGTCAAAATACCATTGAAAAGGAATAAGTTCGGGCGCCGAATTTCAGAAACTTCTGGGTCGACAACGGAAGTCATTTCATCGATTTCAGCATCCGTTAACTCTCGGACACCCAACCGTTTCCGTTCTGCTCGGCCCATGCGCGGTGCAACGTAGAAAACAACATACGCTAAGGCAAGAATCATACCTGGCAACAGATATGTCAGAATATCAGCGTCAACTTTCAACACGGCCATTGCTCGGGCAGTTGGGCCGCCCCAAGGCAGTAAGTTCATGATGGTGTTCTGCAAAATAATCAAAACACCTAAGTTCATCATGTTCATGTTGAGCTTTTTATAGATTGGAATAAATGCGGAACAGCAGATCAAAGTTGTCGTCGTACCGTCCCCGTTCAGTGACACGGCCATCGCAACAATCGCGGTTGCCATCAAGACTTTCATCGGATCGCCCTTCGCGATTTTGATCATCCGGGCAGTGATTGGATCAAACAAACCAGCGTCTAACATAATTGAGAAGTACAGAATTGCGAATAAGAGCATGATCCCCGTGTTGGCAGTTGTTGTGAGTCCCTTCAACACGAAATCGCCGATCGTACCTTTATTAGCCACCCCGGCCACCATCGCAATAATCGCAAACAGCAGGGGAATCATAACCAAGGAAGTAAATGGTGAAAGTTTCTTAGTCATGATGACATACATAAAGACCACGATCATGGCGTAAGCAATGACGGTGAGTAACATAGTCCCAACCTCTTTTCATAAGTTTTTGTCTCTACCGTCATAGTACGTGATTATCGTCACGAAATCGCCTCTTTAGCCCGTTTAGAACACTAAAAGAACAATCACTGATCTTCCGATAAGAAAAATGTCAAGAAAAATAGAAAACGCCTCCATTGGCTTAAAATTAACCTTTTAAGTCAACGGAGGCGTCCATCAGTTATGAATCATCTTTGGAAAAAGATAATGCTGGCGTGATGTTCATATATTCACATACTACTAATACAGGCGCGTAATTCTGTATCAGTCTACCAGTCTTGGAAACGTTCTTCTTCGAGCTTTTTTAACAACTCCTGGTAATTTTTCCGCGATGGTGCATGGCTCAAGGTCGTCTGTTGCAGCTCATTAAATCGCTCTGCTAAGTAGTATGCAGTCAGATAGAGCGTCAGTTTTCGCTTGACGATCGTCTCTGGATCTTTGTCGTCAGGCACTTGGTGCGATTCAACAACAAGGTTCGCGAACTGTTTCGGATTTAACCGTAAATCATCGGGTTCATCGGCTTTCATCGTGATACCTCCCTTTTTAAGTATGCCTAATACTAACATAAAAAAACGACCGTAATCTGTCATTGAAAAACATTTTACGGTCTTCGAAAGTATGAAGTTAGATGATGTAAAAATCTTGCTGGCAGCTCAGAAACAAGCCACACACGACTGCTCGTGGGATAAAAGAGGATCCCGTTTTTAGCTGCATCACGGGCGGCAATGCGATAAATAACTGGATGAGTGTCATGACGGGCACCGACTTGCCGAGCAGTGGCGACATCTTCAGACAGATGCACAAAATCCCGATTCATCGGCAGTAAGCCTTCCTTAGCAATCACAGTAGCCGCCTGATGTGAGGTGCCATGATACAGCCACTGCGGTGGTTCAGTTGCTGGTGTGAGCGGCATGACTGGCACACTGTGACCGTAAACCGCCCGAATCGTTGTTCCTTCCAATGCAAATCGCTTTTTAGTGCTTTGTGCCATAATAGCTTGTAAGACTTGGCGATCAAGATGCATTTGATAATGCGCATTGAAGCGTCGCACCAATGTTTTCCAATCTGTCCGACCATACTGATCTAACACCAAGCCCAACTTTTCTGGATGGTGGCGCAAGAGCATGCTTAACGTCTTGCTAATCTTGACTAATCGCTTATCCATCATTGTCCGTTCCCTTTTACACCCTTTAACCTTAACTAGGAGAGAAAACGATGAAACTGCATTTTTCAAAAGCACAATTGAACGACCTTGATACGATCATGACTATCGAAACAGCAGGATTTACGCCACAAGAAGCCGCCACTAGAACCAGCATGGCAGCGCGCATTGCCAACTATCCGGACACCTTCATTGTTGCCCGCGCTGGTGGCACGATTGTTGGTTACGTAGTCGGGCCAGCAACTGATCAACCAACGATTACAGATGATCTTTTCAGTACTAGTCAGCCCAATCGGCCCGATGATCCGTACATCGCTGTCTTAAGCCTCGCTGTGTCCCCGCGCCATCGTCATCAAAATGTCGGCTCTCAATTACTTGAGCAACTAACCCAGGTCGCACGTACACAAAACCGCCAAGCGATCACCTTAACCTGTCTACAACGGTTGATCCCTTTTTACGAACATCAAGGCTTTCAAAATGAAGGTCGTGCTGCCTCTACTCATGCTGGCGAAATCTGGTACGACATGGTTAAAAAGATGCTCTACTGACAGCCTTCCTCAGCTTATTCGGGATTCAGATGTTGGCGCAACACTGGGGCGGTTTCGTTGACCAGAAAAAGCGGGCCATCTGCCTGCGCCGGAAAACTTGTTGCCAAGCCGCCTAGATCAAACGGTTCAAAACCAATCGTCCAGATTAACGACGCCACCACTTTTTTTGCCTGTTCATCGTCACCGGCGTACGGTACCGCAATCCGATCAACTGGTTGTTCAGGTTGTGCCAGCCTAGCGAGAACGGTCATCCCAATCGTATTAAACGCTTTGACCACTTTACTTGATTGAAAATGCTCGGCGACGACCTGAGACGTCGTTTTTTTATGACGTTCAATCTCAGCAATCCACGCATCGCGATCAGGAAAATAATTGGTGGCATCAATGATGATCGGATCTTGAGCCAATGGTGCCGGTAAAGCCTTAATAGCCAAAAAAGGCACTGCCAAGACGACAATTTCTTGTGCTTCGGCTTGTTCAACTGTGCCAGCTTCTGCTCCTAGAACGCGCGCTAAATCCTCTAGCGCATCGACTGAACCCCGATGTGCGATGACAACTTCATTGCCTGCTTGCACGAAAAGTTGCGTCAGAACCTGTCCGACATTGCCTGATCCGATCATACCAATTTTCATCCGATATCACTCCACCCTGTTATTATTTTCATTATATCGCGACACCTCTTTTCAGGGCAAATAAGCCTTGTTTTTTTATGTATCGGCTTTTCCGGTTTGGCTTTGACTGGATGTCAAACAATGCTCATGCTGGTGACGCTGAGCCAATCACTTAAGATCAGTTAACAAATAGTTTTCAGGCTTCAACTATTTTGCTTTACATACTAGTCAACGCTCTTTATACTACTAGTAGGCAATGCATATTAGTTGGGAGGTACATGTGATGGCAACAGATACCAATAGCCAAATGCTCAAGGGGATTCTTCAAGGCTGCCTGTTAATCCTGCTTTCCCGAGAAGAGCTTTACGGCTATGCCATCAGTGAGGCGCTTAACGATTTTGGCTTTGTTGATATTCCCAAAGGCACGATTTACCCACTCCTGATGACAATGGAGAGAAAAGGGTTGTTAATCAGTCATCTGCGTCCCTCACCTGACGGCCCCAGCCGCAAGTACTACGCCGTCACAGCAGAGGGTATGGCTGCGCGTCAAACTTTTCAACAGCAGTGGTCACAACTGAAGGACCATGTCGATCAGCTCATCAACGAGGAGGACAAGCCATGAAACAACGGAAACAGGAAACACAGCGATTAATTGATGAAAATGACCAATTGCGAAAACAGCTTAATGTGGAAAGTCGCCATTATTATGAAGACTTAATCGTCTATATGCGCGCTCATACGCTGTTTCGCGATGACCATATTGTTGAAGAAAACTTAATGGCCATTCTTCAAGACTTGATTGATGCACAACAGAATGGCATGGATGCTGAAACGTATTTTGGGAAAGATCCCGCGCAAACGGGGACAGAGATGCTGAAAGCAATTCCCATAAATATTGTTGACTTTGTTTGGTTTAATTTGAAGTTAATGATGATGTTAATCCTTCTCACGCTGCTGCCTAGCCTGACAACTTCCGAGGTAAAGCTTGATGGTGGTAATCTTCTATTTGTGAGCATCATCATTTTGATAGCGACATGGAGCCTTCTCTGGATAGTCGGCAGTAACGCATTCACCACACCATCACGCACTCAAAAAGTAGGCTTTTTCATTGGTGGCGGTGCCATTTTTGCTGGCACAGTGGGATTGCTTTTCTTTTTTAAAACAAGTTGGCAACTCACAATTTCACCGCAAATTTCGTTCATTCTAATTGTCAGTGGCTTGATTGTTGGTGCGTTGCTACCGTTCTTCTCTCGCCCCACTGGAATCAAGTTGTTCCTTTACTTTTATTCGATGGGTTATTTACTACTGGGTCTGCTCGTCCATTTACCATTCACCCGCAAAATTATGACGGCAAAAATTCATTTAGGGGCTTACCAGTGGTTACTCTGGGTTGGTCTGGCAATTTTTGCAATTTTGATAGGAATAGTTTCTTGGTGGTTCATTCGCCGAGAGCGTAGGCATGACCCAGATAGATAAGATGCCATGATTAATTTCGTGACGAGGCAAGTTGCCTCGTTTTTTAATGTAAAATAGCCTTAATCCCAATCAACCCAAAGGAGTGACCCCCACTTGGATCTCAATGACACCCTTCGTCACCAACTGCACCATCGTTCCATCCGCCAGTTCAAGCCGCAGCATTTAAGCAGCGCCACTATTCGAACATTGCTGGATGTGGCGCAACATACAGCGACCTCAATGTACTTGCAGTTGTTTTCGGTTATTCACATTATCAATCCTGAAATTCGTGCACAAATTGCTAAAATCAGCACGCAGACCTATTTGAACGGCAATGGTGAACTGTTCATTTTCATCGCAGACCTCAATCGCGTTGCGAAACTGACAGCAGCTGCTGGTCAATCACTGGATCGTCTTGGCCGAATGGATAAGTTTCTGCAGGCGAGTGCCGATGCTACACTTGCCTTACAAAATATGGTTGTCGCTTCCGAGAGTCTTGGCCTCGGAACGGTAACCCTTGGCAGTATTCAAAATGATGCGCAGGCCCTGATTGAGTTGCTGCATCTGCCTAAATACACCTTTCCACTACTTGGTCTGGCGATTGGTTTTCCCGACGATGATCCCGACGAAAAGCCACGGATGCCACAGCAATTGGTTGCTTTCACCGACCACTATGATGAACCTGTCCCTTCACCAACAGCCATGACTGACTTTGACCGCACTGTTAGCCACTACTACGCCACTCGCCGCGGCGATCCGCGCGAAGAAAGCTATACCGATCTTGCGATTGGCGCTGCCAGCACCACGCCGGCAAAACGCGGCGATCTCTTCAAAGTCTTGAAACACCAAGGCTTTTTCCCGGAAAGTTGATCTTAAACTTATCCCACTGCCGATAAAATCCTGCCGCAGAGGCTGATACATAATTCTCAGCCAAACAAAAAAAGGAACACTTTTTCCTGCAAAATCGGAAAGTTGTTCCTTTTTGACTTCTCGTGGCATATTTAGTGCGACTTTAAAGAACGTAGTGCCAAGGCGGAGCAATCGTAGGCCAGATGGGGCTGGAGATTGCGGAGTTTGGCACGGCAAGTATATTTTAGCCTAGAACCTTCCTAGCGACTATTCGGAATTTAATGAATCACAAGTCTTTTGAGAGAATCATGGCTCACTTTTTTTGTTGTTAGCAATCACCTAGATTGTACCGATTTTCAGCTCCTCTCGTCCTCTCAATCACGACACCCAAAAATTGACTGACGAGTCAATATTCCGTTGACTAGCCAGTCAATCGCGACTATACTGCAGGCGAAAAGGTTGATCAGACATCGACATATTAAAACGTGTTTCAAGTTTGACCTTAAGGAGGATGACAAAAATGACAACAGCTATTATCGAACTTGACCATCTTCAAAAAAACTTTGGCAAGTTTGCCGCATTAAAAGATGTCAGTTTCACGTTGGCACCCGGTCAGGTTCTGGGTTTTCTAGGACCTAATGGGGCCGGCAAATCCACGACCATTCGAGTTATTTTAGGCTTATTAAAAAAGAGTGGCGGCTCAGTGACCGTCTTCGGCAAAGATGCCTGGCGGGATGATGCGGCGATTCATCCACGCATCGCCTATATTCCTGGGGACGTTTATTTATGGCCAAATCTTTCTGGCGGCGAAATTATCGACCTATTGCTACGTTTAAATGGCCGCCAGCATAATCAAAAGACCGATGAACTAATCAAGGCCTTTGAATTTGATCCGAAGAAAAAAGCTCGTACCTATTCAAAAGGCAATCGTCAAAAAGTAGCGTTAATTGCTGCGTTGTCGCAAGATGCCGATTTGTATATTTTTGATGAACCCACTTCTGGGCTTGATCCATTAAATGAACAGACTTTCCAGCAAGAAGTTTTAAAACTGAAAAGAGCCGGTAAAAGTGTGCTGCTATCAAGCCACATTTTGTCCGAAGTCGAGCGAATGTGTGATTCAATTGTTATCATCCGTGATGGTAGTGTGATTGAGAGCGGCAATCTTGATCAATTACGGCATCTATCGCGGATCAAAATTGAAGTCACCACCGCTAATCCAATGACTGCTTTGGCAAAGCAAGCTGGCGTTCACGACCTAACTTATCGCGATTCCGAGCACACCAAGGCGGTTTTCACCGCTGATCGAGACGCGCTTGGCATCATCATGACCACACTGGCCGCCAACACCGTGGTCGACATGCAATCAACGCCACCTACGCTTGAAGATTTGTTCCTGCGTTATTATGGAAAGCAAGGTGAGACTCATGCGGCACAGTAATCGGAACGCAGGTTATCTGCTTCGGGCAAACCTCAAACAAAATCTAAAATTTTCACTCATCTGGCTTGTCATTTTGATCATGATGATTGCCAGTGGTGCTGGCAAATTGGAAGCAGCCTTTGCAGGCGGGGCCTCGGGCTCTAAAGAGATTGTCAAAATGCTGCGAGCGCCGGGCATGGCGGCAATGTTTGGCGCGATGCCAAAGATGGACACGTATAACACAGCGATTGTGTTTGCTGGTGTGATGGTCGTCTTCATGATTATTTTGCAGGCCTTATGGGTTATGCCGCTGATGATTCGCAACACCCGCGGTCAAGAAGAAAGTGGCTTGCTCGAAATGGTTCGCGCTCGCAATGTTGGGCGAACGGCTGCTATCACCGCCGCTTCGCTGGAGCTTCTCATCGACAGTGCCATAATGGGTATCCTCTATTTTGTCTCGTTGGCCGCTGTCAACATGGGTGGTACTGACTTGTACGGTGACTTCCTGTTTTCACTGGGGATGGTGATCGCCAACTTGCTATTCGGAACCATTGCGTTGCTATTCGCGCAACTAACCAATAACACACGTACAGCCAATATGTTGAGCTACATGGTGCTGACTGCCGCTTATTTGGTTCGGCTGGTCACCGATATCCAGCATCAAAATCTGACGTGGTTATCACCAATTGGTTGGTTCGAAAAAGCAAACTTCTATACTGATAACAACGTCTGGGCTTTAGGTTTGGCCTTGCTGGTCAGCATTCTGCTTGCGGCCAGCGCCACCATGATTGCCCGCAACCGCGATCTGGGCGCCGGGATTATTGCTGAGCGCACCGGCCGAGCCAAAGCTGCCGGCTGGCTTCGCTCGATCCCTGCCTTACTGTGGCGAACTGAGCGCGGATTATTTGCTGGGTGGTTAATCGGCGCCGTGGTGTTTGGCGGCGTCATGGGTAGTGTGCTCGGCGGCGTTGGCGACATTCTTAAAACGAATCCGCTTTATCGTAAAATACTAGATGTTGGCCAAATCAACGCTGCCAATCAGACCATGGTCCTGTCATTCTTAGGCATGTATCTCGGCATTTTCGTCGCATTAGCCGTGACTGCTGGCGTCCAAGTAGCATTCCGACTCAAACGCGATGACAACCTTGGTTACTTGAGCGTCATTCATGCCGAAAAGCCAACGCGAACCACGATCAGTGTCAGCTACTATTGCTTTGGTCTGCTGGCAGGCGTGTTCGTCCTTTCTGCCGGGCTGCTGGCCTTGTTCTTCACTGGAAACACTGTTCTCAGTCACCCGTTGCCGCTCAAGTACCTCGGTCGCCTATTTGCGGCTAGCGTTCCGGCTGTGATATCGTTTATCGCCCTTGGCATCGCACTAGTCGGTCTGTGGCCACGCTTAAGCAGTCTATTCTGGCTGTATATGGGAGCCGGTCTGATTGTTCAAATTTTCCGGGGATTGTTTGATTTGCCAAAACACGCAGGTAACTTCACACCTTTTGGCTGGATTGCCAATGTACCGGTTGAAAACGTTGATCAAACATGGCTAATCGTGATGGTTGTTAGCGCTATAGTATTATTTATTCTTGGTATTGCCGGTTATCGTCGTCAGGATCTGAGCTTATGAAAAATGTTGTGACAGATCCCGAAAAAGTCACCCGTATACTCAAAACAGCGACGGAAATTTTCGGCCAGCAAGGCTTCATCAAGAGCAAAACCGATCAGATTGCCAACCAAGCACAAGTATCTAAGGGCTTGCTCTTCCATTATTTTGGCAATAAACAAGCGCTGTATCTTGACGCTTTCAAATATGCCTATCATCGGATTTATGATCACATGGACCCCAAAAAGTGGCAGAATGCCCCTGGCTTGGCTGCCATGATGACCACTGCAGTTAAGTATGAGTTGAAACTGCAATTCAAATTCCCGGCTGAATACCGCTTGATGATGCAAGCCTATGCTGATTTACCGCATTTTCCCGAACCGTTGCGACAACAAGTGCAGCAAGAAACAACTGCCATATCCGCTGAAGCCGATCGCATTTTCCGCGAGAAAATTGAACAGCTGCCTCGTCGTGATGGCCTGTCAGTCGATGACGTTTTCGGTGTCGTTTCTGCCTTAATCGCCCAACAAACAGCGGTCACCACCAGACTCATTGCCAGTGGCCATTATCGCAAGTTTGAAGATCTGCAGTCCGTGGTTGAGACGATGGCACGCCAGTTATTGATTGTCGAACACGGCTTTTTACCAGATGAAAGTTGACGTCAGCTGATCGATTAAAAAAACCGCCTGCACTGATCTGATTCAGTACAGGCGGTTTTTTAGATCATAAACCAGAAATGCCTTACCTTATTCAACTTTTTTTATACTTGTCAGCTTGAACAGACGAGCATACAACCAGAAGTTTAAGATGCCAATTGCTAGTAGCAGGCCAAAAGCCAGCTGACTGCCAATCCCAACATTTTGGGCGTGAGACAAGCCTGGGATAGTAACAGCCGTCATCATGCCAGCTAAAACGGTAGTCCCCATTGAACCTGTCACTTGCTGCCCTGTGCTATATAAGGCATTCGCGTCGCTTTGATCATCAGGTTGGATGACTTTCAAGCCATATGCTGTACTGTTGCCAAAAGCCATGGAACGGCCAATGGCAAAAATCAGATACAAGATCGTGACCCAAAGTACGCTGATGTGGCGGCCAAAAATCGTAAAGCCGAGCACGCCGAGCGTAAATAGCGTGTTGCCAAGAAATAACGGCAACCGTCCACCAAAATGGTCTAACATCCAACCGTAAACCGGCTGACCAAGTCCATTGAAGACACTGCCAGGCAAGAGAATTAATCCGCCAATAAAAGCAGTTGCCCCGTCAACAGTTTGCACATAGTTTGGCAGCAAAAAATTAATTCCAACATTCGAAAACTGCAAGAGAATATATGGCAGAAAACTGTATAGGAACCCTGGATCGTGGAAAACATCCAACTTAAACAAAGTTTTGGCGTGATGATTTGACAACCAAACGAAAACTGTCATGGCTGTAACCACGATCAATAAACCCACACACGCAGTTAACCATTTCCGATCACGGACACCATTCAATGCAACGGTCAAACTGATCAAGGCCACACCGAGAGCCGTAAAACGCAGCCAATCAAAAGCAAAATCTGAAGTTGGCGTGTATTGTTTGATTCTTCCCTGTCCCAGCACAAGTAACAAAATTGCAAACGGCAAGGTGCTCCAGAAAATCATTCGCCAATCAAAGAAGTTTGCCACGGCACCGCCAAAGGTTGGTCCAAGCGCCGGTCCAATCAGAATAATGAGGTTCGCGACGCCCATGTAGGTACCAAGTTTACTTGTCGGTACCGTATCCAAAATAATATTGACCATCAGAGGACTACACAAACCGACACAACCTGCTTGAACCAGCCGGCCCGCAAGCAACACCCAGAACACTGGTGCCAGTGCGCACATCAAGTCGCCAATAATGAACAGCAATGCTGCCGTCACAAACAGCTGTCGATTGGTAAATCTTCTTTTCATGTAAGCAGAACTCAGCATGATTAGCGCCGCGGCCAAAGATAGCCCGAAGTCACCCACTGGACGGTCGTCAAAGACACATTAAAATCATGCATCAAAGTTGGAAAAGTGACATTCATTGAAGTTTCGGTTAACACCCCCAAAAATGACATGAGCGCTACAATGCTGATCACAAGCAATGCGTGCCGAGCATTAGTTTCTTTTACTTCAATCGTTGTCTTCGCCATGATCAATCCCCTTCGGTTTCTATCATAAGACGCAATATTTTCAGTAACAACGTCAAATTTTAAAAGGGCTTATGAAAGCGGCCTGAAATAGCAGCCATTTTAACAATCTTTCCATCCATAAATGCGATACGATAGAAGCATTAGTTAACGGAGGAATCACACATGACAATCATCTTGCTTTTCCTCGGCTTTTTGGTCGGGGCATTTATTATGACAATGGGCGGCGGTGGCGGTGCTTTTTACCTTGGCATCATGACCGGCGTCGCGCATCTGTCACCCGGCACCGCTGCGGCGACATCGCTATTTACCGCCATTCCGGCCTTGGCGGTTGGGTGTTACAGCCATTATCGTACAGGAAATATGCGTTTTCACGCGGGTAACGAAATCCTGATGACCGCCGTGCCTGCCACGATTATTGGCAGTCTTGCAGCGCCACATATTCCCGAAGTCGTCTATTCATGGGCGATCGCGGTCATTTTTGTAGTGCTCGGTGTCCAAATGTTACGTCAATCGTTCGCGCGCAAAGTCAAAAAAGCCACCCAACCTGCGTGGTTCGCCTATGTCCTCGGCGCAATTAGTGGCCTCATGGTTGGTGTTGCCGGATTAAGCGGTGGCGGCCCGATCATGGCCGGTCTCATGTTAATGGGACTCGACATGCCTCATGCGGCAGCGACTTCTTCGTACGCTTTAGTTTCTTTGTCAGTCATCGGCTGCCTTTTGCACGCCACCCAAGGCACGATTGCTTGGCAGGTCGGCGGCTTATTGATGTTAGGCTCGCTGGTTGGTGCCGCGATTACCCCGCGTATTCTCAATCGCTTCGATCCGCGCCTGCTGACAGCTATCTTGCGGCCAATTCTTGGGATCATGCTCCTGATAATGGCGGTGGCCCAGGTTTGGTAACGCAATTCAACTAACTTAACCAACAGTTAATTTTTCTGTGCCAAACTTGAAAACGGCGCGATTGTTTTCCTTCACCTTGGCAACGATAATGAAGGTGAATAAGGAAGGGGTGAACGATCATGCATATTGATCAAGTGATTCGCGAACGGAGCCTAGCTTTAGGACTCACGCAAGAGGAACTCGCCAACAAAATTGGCGTTTCGGCCCCAGCTGTTAGTAAATGGGAAAAAAGGGTGTCATATCCTGACATTACCTTGCTGCCAGCGTTGGCTCGCATTTTAGGCACGGATGTTAATACGCTGCTTACTTTCAGTGTCACGATGGATCCAGAAGAGAGTCGCCACCTATACGAAAAACTGATGACGACTGCCAAAGATGCCGGATGGCAAGCGGCCGTCGATCTGGCCGAAGCGCAGATTGCACATTACCCGTCAATGAATAGTTTGCAGTTGATGATTGCGGCTTTTTTACAAAGTCTGAAAAGTCAAATACCTGAAGCAGACTGGCCTTCAGTGTATCAACAAATTGTTGCCATTTATCAAACTGCGGAAAAGAGCACTGATCTGCCACAGGCACAAGTAGCGGCCCAAAGTCTCTTTTACCTGTACCTCAAGGAAAAAGATTTTGATGCTGCCGAGAAGCAATTGACGCTGTTACCTCCTGAAGTAGTAGCCTATAACGCCATGGAGCCAAAATTGAAATTACAGCGCGGTCAACTCAAGGATGCTTACATTAGCGACGAAAAGTTGCTTGGTACTGGCTTGGGGGCCGTCTCGCTTATTCTGAATGTACTCACTCAAGTTGGTCTTGCTGATCACCAGCTTGCTGTTGCCAAACGTTATGCTGACATGAGCCAAAAAATAGACAACCTGATCCCTATCTCCAATCCTTATACGCTCGAAGCTCAGTTGAAAGTTGCAGAAGCTAGTAATGACCCAAATCAAGCTGTTACGATCATTAAAGAGGTGTTGGCCAATCTCAATCAACCGCAGCCACTGGTATTGCAGCATTTGACCCCAGCCAAAAGCAAGGAACAGGTCTCGCTCAAGGAAGCTCAACGGCAACTGTTGCAAATCTTCACCGCTGATCCCGAAATGGCTTTTCTCCAAAAAAGTCCCAGCTTTCAACAACTGCGCCATCAATACAATCTCTAACAAAATGACATCATGACTAAAACACGAAAGGCCTTCGACAGGTAGCAAGTTGTCGAAGGCCTTTTAATGTCTCATTCAATTAAATCAGTTCGTAATTTTCCCATTATTCAGAAATTCATACAGATACCGATTCACCAATGGGTTGTGCTCATGTAGCTGGCTATGCTGCGCCTTGCTATTGGTAATCTCGCGCTCAGTATAACTTTTCGCCCGCCCGGCAACAACATACCGCAAGGAACGTGCTGAATTGACTGGCACTCGGCCATCTGTCCCCTTGCCTAGGTTACCAAACAGATTCAAAACGGCGGCAGTTTTGGGAAAATACCTGCGATTGTCATACAACGGTTTGTACCGATCCGACATAACGTTAGGCCGCCCATCTTTAGCAAGGGTAATATGCTGTCCGCCGTTCATTCCCGGCATACCGGGAAAACCGTTAAACGGCCCGGCAATCGTGATTAGTCGCCGCAATTGCGGCATCCCCTGCTTATCTGGCGTCACTGCCCAGTTTGCCCAAGCAGCGGAACCGGCCGAGTGCCCGACAGCGTTGAAGTTCTTGATACCATAACGTTTCTTCAGTTGTTTGAGAATTTTACCTAAGGTTGGCGCATCTGGTCGGCCGCTGCTGAAGACAACGGCAATCAGTGGGTGTTTCACACTGGCAGACCAAGAACCGCTCACGGACAACTGCCCAGTGTTGGTGACGGTATAGCGTAATACTTGCTGATACCCGGGATGTTTGCTGAGATCAGCAATCATATCTTTTTCCGATCCATAGCCACCACCAAAACCATGAACAAACAATGTTGGCGTTTGGTACGTACCTGCTGCTCGCGCAGTGGACGGTGCCGACCCGCGATTCATCCAAAACCACGCACCGCCACTAATGATGAGTACGATGACCACTGCCAGTATGACTTTGATCCATTTTTTCATGAGCATAAGCCCTCGCCTTCATTTGAAGCTTCATGCTTTGCATTCTAACACGATCTCACTAAATTAAAACCACAAACGCTCTTACTACGTCTATCAACTATTTAAGTGAATTAACTTGCCAAAGCACAAGAACCTTGGTATAGTGTATTAGTAATCTAATACACTAGTAAGGAGGCACACCGTGGAATTTGACGATAAGATCCCAATCTATTATCAGATCAAACAATATTTGTATCAGGAAATCATCACCGATCGACTTAAATCAGGCGATCAACTACCGGCTGTTCGGCAACTTGCCGCAGACCTAACCGTCAATGTCAACACGGTTCAGCGCGCCTTGACCGAACTCATTCAGGAAGGCGTCCTTGAAACAAAACGGGGACGCGGCAATTTCGTCACAGATGATATGAAAGTGCTAATTGATATGAAAAAACGCGTCATTGCGACAGAATTAGATCGCCTTTATCACCAACTATCAGAATTGAATTTAAGTGATGAGGAAATGAAAGACGCATTCGCCGCTTATGTTGATGAGCAGGAGGTAAAACATGACAACTAACATGATCACAGTCAAACAATTGACTTATAAACGCAATCGTAAAGTGATTCTGGACGACTTGAATTTTGACCTCGTTCAAGGTCACTTCATCGGCTTATTAGGTGCAAACGGTGCCGGAAAAACCACATTGATGCGACTGTTAAACGGGGTCGCGACCACTTTTCATGGCACCATTCAAATTGGCTCATCAGAAAGTATTGTTGAACGGAAACAACTAAGCAGCTTCAGTGAGTCGTTAAATGGCGTCAACCCAAATCGAACGCTCAAGCAAATTGCCACTTATTATGCCGACATGTATCTTGATTTTTCTGAAGCCGAGTTTGCTAACTTCCTGAAGACATTTGATCTTGATCCTCACCAGAAGCTGGCCGCCCTGTCAAAAGGTAACCGCAAAAAACTGATCGCAGCGCTGACTCTTGCCCGGCAAACCCAACTTTATCTGTTAGATGAACCTTTTGAAGGTATCGATAGCATGACGCGCAAACGGATCATCAGTAACTTGATTGCGTGGAAACCGGCAGCGGCAACCGTGATTATTTCGGATCATCACGTAAGCGACGTTGCAAATGTGTTGGATGAGGTTGTCATCATCAAAGACAAGCACGTGGTGGCACAAAAAAATGCCGAAGAGCTGCGAGAAGAAACCGGTATGAGTATTGAAAACTATTATGAAAGTTTCTATGAAGGAAGTGAACAACAATGACTAATACATGGACAATGATGCGAACCTTGACCCGGCAACGTTCACTAACAGCATTTAAAACATTCATCGTGACTTTGGTTGCGACCGTTGTATCAATCCTACTAGCGATGTTCACTGGTGAAGCAAAAATCACCGTTGATTTTGTCTTAACCCTTCTCTTTGCTTATGCTGTAATTGGCGGTTTGGTGTTTTTTGTTAGATTGGCGATCATTCAAGAGCGTGTTTGGGTCAATAACTACTATCGATCAGTGCCAACCACCAACCTTAAACTTTATACTGCTAATCTGCTGGCAACCTGCCTATCATTTCTGATATATGCTGCCTTCGAAGGTGTTGTTTTACTAGCACTTGCAGTGACGCGTTGGGGTATCAACTTACCAACGGGTGATCCCATGACCGTGTTAGTCGAAATGGGGATATTCCTGATTGTCTTAGGGATATTTATCTGGGCATTTATCAGTCTCGTTCACTTGTTATCAGTGACCATTATGGCGTTCCTGCCAGAAACTCGAATTCGCCTTGTTCAATGGATTATCTATCTGGTGGTTATCATTGTTGCTTCGTTCATATTCGATCAGGTTCAACGCCTGTTCTTACTACCCTTTGGTGGTTATGACAGCAATACTTTGACAGGTTCTTCAAGCGTTCTCGTCGGCATCGGGATCTTCATCGTCACCATCCTGCTGATCTCTGCAGTGAATGTTTACCTACTTGAAAAGTGGGTCGAAACTAAATAATGCGCCCTAAACGATGAAACCTATTGACAAAAAAATGGGGAAAATATGCTTAAAATCATAGCTAAACAATTTTTACAACACTGGAAGATATGGCTGGCCCTCTTACCGATTTTCATTGTTTCCGGCATCGTCTTCAGTACATCTCTAATTTTACTGACGGCGATGGCAACCATTCCTGTCGCTTCAGGCACTGATTATGGTGTTTTTATGCAAACGCCGATCATCATTGGTGGGGTCGTTTTGTGCTTATTAACGAACAATGCCATGAAACAGTGTATCGATTTCTTTGATGACACGAATGATGTGATGCTCTTGCTAGGGGCATCCCCTGTCCAGTTAAGTTTTCTGATGACTGGGCAAGTGCTCCTGACTGGTGTCCTTGGCGCGGTTATCGGCATGCTTTTCGCAATCCCAGCTGGCCGCGGTTTTTTAAGCCTCTTACCCATGAGTGCTTCTTCTGAGTCTTTAGTCAGGCTACCTCTGAGCTTCTCATGGCAAATGGTTCGAACCGTTTTAATTCTTCAGGCTTTGTTGATCGTGATGACTTGTATGCGTTACTGCCTTAAGACTTACCAACGAAGAAAAGGCGCGATAGTTGCGAGTCTGCACAAGCATCGAAAAATCGTCGGTAGTTTTCTAGGAATCGTCACCCTTATAGCAAGTTTGGTTGTGACAATCCTCCTATTTTTAAAACCTGTGCCTGATCCAACTTCAGCCAATGCGTATAACAACAGTATGAAGGGTTCAATGAATTTTTTACTGTTGCTATGGCCTTTAGTGATTATCAGCATGAACTTCCTGATCAGACCGTTGTTTATCAAAATGGTTCGCGTCATTGTTCATATACCGTCCATGGCCAAACAGCCGATGATCCGTTCCGCCTTTCATGACTTGCAACACCACGAGGAGGCGGTCATTAAATTAATTCGCCCGGTCAGTGTCATCGTGTTACTTGCCGGAAACTTCATCGCTTTGTTTCTTAATACGAAGCTGCTAGTGGATGGCAACAATGGCGGCGCGGTTATCTATGATCTGGCAGTGAGTCTGATTTTTGTATTTGGGGCACCTATCATGATTAGTCTTGCCAGTATTTTGACATCAATTAGTCTTTTTAAAATGAAAACGGCAGCAGAATCTGATCATTACTTTTTCTCTGGGTGCACCCCAAGCTGGATCTTCAATTTAAAACTGACCGAAATCGGTGCTGCAACTATTCTCGCAATCTTAATAACATTTCTTGGAACAAGCCTATTCGCTATTCCGCTGTTGCGAGTTGCGTTTTTAGGCGGCGGTGATCTTTCTAAGGCAAACTGGACCGTCAATATCCTCCTGACTTTTGGGGTATTCGGAATATTTTTCCTTTGTTTGACGCTGGTCTTTTGGTCAGAACGGACGCACCGCAAAGCTTATGTCAATGAATAAGCATACGAGGAGGAAAAGAGATGAATGATGTAGTCGTTTCCGTCAAACATTTAACAAAAGAGGTTGCGTTAGCTCAGGGAAATACGCTGAAGGTGCTTGATGATATTTCTTTTGACGTCAATCAAGGCGTATTTGTGTCGATTGTTGGTCCATCCGGATCAGGAAAATCGACACTGCTCTACTGTATTTCTAGTCTATTACCACCTTCTAAAGGCAAAATCCTGATTAAAGGAAAATCACCATACGAGTGGCGTGCTTCAAAGTTGGCAAAATTTCGTCGGAAAGAGATAGGTTTTATTTTTCAGGACTTTCAGTTAGTCAGCTCCTTATCTGCTTATGACAATTTACTGCTTCCGGGTATTCTAAATGGTCAGAAAATTAAACCGCCAATGGTTGACGCATTAGCAGCGAAACTCGAATTGACAGCCGAGTTACACCAGTCGATTGACGCGCTTTCTGGCGGAGAACAACAGCGCGTCGCCATTGCGCGAACTGTGCTTGCTGACCCAGATATCATTTTTCTAGATGAACCGACAAGTGCACTAGACACGCATTCACGTCAGTTAGTCAGGAAGCTATTTCAAGAACTGGTCAATCAAGGCAAAACTTTGATCATGGTCACCCATGATTTAGAACTCGCTGGGGAAACTTCACGGTCGATTGTGCTACGAGATGGCCGAATTGAAAGGGAGATTCAAATGCCCGCGGCTGAAACTGTGCGTATCTGAATCATTGGCAGGCAGTTTCTGTTTAGCTAATGATTGAAGTGATATTACAATTTTCCAGTTCATTTCCACGTCCTCTTCGCATCAACAATGAAACAGCGTCCCTCAGCCTTTTTAAGGCATGAGAGGCGCTGTTTGTGTTAGACCTTTCTGTTCATTTGTAACCACTCGCTGCGTAATAAGGAGTATTCATTTTCATCATGGAAACCATCTGCTAGTTTTTCCCCGGCGCGATGAGTGCCATCGTGATGAAAACCGGCCTTTTTGGCGACGGCATTGCTTGGTGCATTGTCGACAGCAGCGCGAATGATCACTTTGTTGACCCCGTACTCTTCAAAACCGATCTGGCACATTGCTTTCACCGCCCGATGCATCAGCCCGTGACCACGCACAGCTTGTTTAAGCCAATAACCGATATCACCACTTTCATCACTCGGGCGAAAATGATTGAAGCTGATCATCCCAACCGGCTCATCCCGATACCATAAAACCAAGTTCATTGACTCCTCACGGCCAAAATGATCATTGACGCTCCGCAAAAATGTTGCTTCCTCGGCCTCCGTTTTTAATCCATTCGCCCAAGGCAAAAATCGACCGATATCATCGCGTTCTTGATCGATAATTGCAAAGAGCGGTGCTGAATCCAGCCGTGGACGCGGTAATGCCAACTTAAAATCGTCATCAATCACATAACTTAACATGCTAAACACCTTCATCTCGCGTTTATTGCGCTAACACCCAATGCGCCGGTGCTGCTTCGACCAGTGAGGCAGTCGGATCAAGCGCCTGCCGGTCAAAGTGCAACACCGGTTTTTGCTGCTCAAGCATTGGATCAGCCTGCGGAACCGATGACAGCAGCGTCTGCGTGTAAGGATGCAGCGGATGGTGATAAATTGCATCTGTATCGCCCGCCTCAACGATGCGACCTTGATACATGACCACAATTTTATCACTAATGTAGTGAACCATCGATAGATCATGGGCAATAAAAAGATAGGTTAAGTGTTGTTCATGCTGAATTTGCCGCAACAAATTGACAATCTGTGCCTGAATCGACACGTCCAACGCTGAAATCGGCTCATCAAGCACTAAAAACTTAGGCTGCACCGCCAAAGCTCGAGCAATGCCTATTCGTTGCCGTTGTCCGCCAGAAAATTCATGGGGAAAACGATTAATCGCGTCTGCAGGTAAACCAACCTGCGTCAACAGTCGTAAAACTTGCGCCAGCCTTGCTTCCCTCGAGGTGGTCAAATGAAAATTGTCGATGCCTTCAGCAATGATATCGACCACTTTTTGCCGCGGATTCAAGGATTCGAACGGATCTTGAAACACCATCTGGACCTGACGGCGAAAGTCTTTGCGCGCCGCATGTGAGAAATGACGGATCGACTGACCGCCAAAAAGAACATCACCACCGGAAATCGGACCAATCCCAGCGATAGCGCGGCCAGTTGTTGTCTTACCTGACCCAGACTCGCCAACCAAACCGACTGTGGTTCCGGCATTGATCGTGAAGTTAATTTGATCAACGGCTTTGATTGCTTGCCGCCCTTTATAAAAGGTGACACTTAGATCGTTCATCGTCAATAACGGTTCTGTCAAACTGGCACACCTCCCGCTTGCTGGCTTTCAACTACTGGATCGTTTGTCTGTTCAGCATGCAACTGAGCAAATCGCGCCCAACGTTTCTGAATAGTGACTGGTGGCTGATAGTGTGGGGTTCGCGGATCTAATAACCATGAACGTACAAAATGTGTCGGCGATACTTGAAACAACGGCGGTTCTTTTTTAAAGTCGATTGGCATTGCGTAAGGATTGCGCGGAGCAAAAGCATCCCCCTTAATAGGTTGATGCAAATCAGGTGGCGTTCCCGGCAAGGTAAACAATTGGTCACGTTGATCATCTGAACTAGGAACGGCATCTAGCAATCCCCAAGTATAGGGATGCTGGGGATGATAGAAAATCTCGTTAGCTGTCCCCACTTCGACAATTTTTCCCGCATACATAATCGCCACACGATCCGCAATGTTGGCGACTACGCCTAAGTCATGGGTGATGAAAATGACACTCAAATCATGTTTGGCTTTTTGTGCTTTAATCAACGCCAAAATTTGTGCCTGCAACGTCACGTCCAACGCGGTGGTCGGTTCATCAGCAATCAGAACTTTGGGCTGCATCACCAGCGCCATGGCGATCATCGCGCGTTGACGCTGACCGCCAGAAAGTTCATGCGGATATTTGCGGGCAATCAAAGCTGGGTCAGCTAATCCGACATCTTCAATCGTCGCAAATACCGCCTGCTTCAAGGCGTGACCGTGAACATGGCGATGCACCTTCAAGCCTTCGCCAATCTGGCGGCCAATGCGCATCGTCGGATTCAAACCGCTAAGTGGATCTTGAAAAATCAGCCCCAGCTCTTGCCCGCGCAGATGGGTGTACTGACGCCGACTCGTCTGCAATAAATCCTTCTCGCCATACAGCATCTCGTCAGCAGTCACCACAGCATCCTTGCCCAACAACCCCAGCAAAGCATGCGTTGCCACCGACTTGCCTGATCCCGATTCGCCTACCAGCGCTAATGTTTCGTCTTGATGCAAACTTAAATCCACGCCGTTAACGGCATAAACTTGTTCGTTGCCTTCATTAAAAACGACTTTTAAATTTTTAACTGTAACGATGTTCGCCATGAGTTCACTTCCTTCAATCGCATTCTGGGGTAAGAATGCCGCTAACTACTTACTTTTCATATAGAAATAGATCGACGATAATGCCGCCAAACAAATTGATCGCCGTTAGCACACTCATCTCTAAATTTGTCGGTAAGTGTTTGATAAACTGTGCGGTCAGATGGCCATGCGGTCGTTCAGTATGCCAAATCAATCTCATAGCCAGCAAGAACACCGTCACGCCTGCAAGAAGCCAAAAGGTTTGATGAAGCCCCCACAACAAGGCTAGCAGGAAATGGTTTTGGCGCAGTGCAAGGCCTGTTGTCACCAACAAAAGACCAGCAAACGCACCTGCGACAATTTGCCAATGATGTTTCTGCATCACTCAAAAAACCTCCTTTTCGTCGCATTGATTTCAGGCACATACCAGTAGCTTTTGGGTGAGACAAAGGTCGTCTCTTACTGTCATGTGCGCTAAAATTAGCCTAGCTTTGGAATTTAGGGTCAAGCGCATCCCGCAAGCCGTCCCCGACAATGTTGAAAGCAAAAACAATTGTAACCAACACTAGAATCGGCACATAAAGCTGCATGGGGTGCTGCAACATCTGATCCTGACCATTTGAAATCAAAATCCCTAAGCTTGTATTGGGTGCCTGAATGCCCATTCCCAAGAAACTTAGACTTGCTTCACCAAAAATATTCTGCGGAATGCTTTGACCGATGTCCAAAATCAAAATGCTCATCATGTTGGGTACGAGATGTCGTGTCATAATCCGCCATAGCGGGGTGTCTAACATCACTGCGGCCGTCACGTAATCCAACCCGCGCAATTGCATCACCAAACCGCGCGCCTGCCGTGCTGAACTCGACCAACTAGTCACTGCCAGTGCAAATAACATCGTCCAAACGCCGTCGCCTAACACGATCATCAACAGCATCGTAATCAACAAACTCGGAAGTGAATTGAAAACTTCAATAATCCGCATCATCACTTCATCCACCCAGCCGCCAAAAAATGCCATAGTCATGCCGTAGATCGTTCCGAACCCAATCGCCAAGATCGTACTTAAAATAGCGACCAATAAGGACACTTGAACCCCAAGGCATAGACGGGTAAAAAGATCTCGTCCAAGTCGATCGGTCCCCAGCCAATGCGCAGTACTCGGACCAATATTCCGACTGTCAACTCGGATTAGATTTGGATCATAGTGTTGTATTTTTGGCCCAATAAGCACAACCATGACAATTAAAATCAAAATCACGGTCCAGAACATGGCTAACCGATCTTTGAATAGCTTGTGACGCGCTGAGGCCCAGAAACCAACACTTTTAGGCACACCATCGTGGACATTGATTTCTGGCGTTGCCCCTGACTGATCAAAAGTTGCGTCAGAGCCAACCGATGCAGCTTCACTACCAACTGTCGGTGCTTTTTTGAAAAATTGAAAATCCTGATTACTTGCGGCCATATGTTGATTAGCCTCCTTAATGGCACTTTGTTTAAACGCGTTCGCTGACCCAGAAACCTGCGTGTAAGGACCTCAAGCGCAATGGCCCAAGTGCGGCCCATCACGCACGCCCCAAGGCCTCTTACACTCCGGTTTCTAACCGGGCTGGCTCACGCTCTGTCATATAATTTAATGCGTGGGTCTGCCAAGGTGTATAGCATATCGGTGATGAACATCGTGACGATGTAGAGGATGGCCAGTAGGACGGTTTCGCCCATGATGATGGGCACATCGCGATTGTTTAAGGCGGTGACGAAGTATTGGCCGACACCAGGGATCACAAAAATGCTTTCGATGAAAATTGAACCCGTGATGCCGAATGACACGGTCACCGGCAAAGAAGTGATGATGGGAATTGAAGCATTGCGGACAATGTGGTGCAACACAATTTGCGGTTCTGATAGTCCTTTTGCCCGAGCCGTCATGACATATTCGCTAGAGGCAACATCCACCATCGAATTTTTCAAAAGGCGGGCATAGATTGCGATGTAAGTCACGCCGCCAGCAATGGTTGGCAAAATCGTATAAATCCAGCCGCCCCACCAAGTTTGATCGCCGCTGGGCCAACCAATGATTGGAAACCAGCCAAGTTTGCCTCCAAAGTAGCTTTGCAACAACAATCCCAGCACGAGGCTTGGGATTGACATCAGAAAAAGCGCTACAATGGTGACCGCTCGATCAAGCCATGTATTTTTATACACGGCTGCTAAAATACCTAGTAACAACCCTAGTGGAATGCCAAACAGCATCTGTTGAATGCCCAATCGAGCCGATGCGGGCAAGCGATCCCGAATCAAGCTGCTAATCGTCACTGACGGATCAGAAATTGATTCACCAAATTGACCATGAAGCATGTTATTCATCGTGATACCATAACGTTCCAAGACTGGCTTATCTAAGCCCGTATTTTGATACACCTGTGCTCTGGTAGCTGCTGGCAATTTGTCGGTTTGCGCACTCAACGCATCTCCCGGAACTGCTGCGACCATAAAGAATGTGGCCGTTGCAATTAAAAAAGTAGCAATCAGCAATTCAACAAATCGCCGAACAATTAATTTGACCATGGTGCTAATTGCCCCCTTTTGACATTGTCATGCCGCATAAACTGACATCTCCTTTAAAACCCTATGGACACCAACCGCCAACATCAATCAGCATCAAAAAGTCATCATTCTTTTGATGCGTAAGTGTAATTAAACGTACCGCCGAAGACTGTCGTTTGGAGATTCTTGACAGACTTATTGATATAAATCCGCGATTGCGGATTGGTCAATGGTACGACACCGAAGTCCTTGGCAACCAACTGATTTTCAAGCTGCTTGTAGAGCGTTAATCGTTGCGCCGTCGTGAGGTTACCGTTTAATTGGTCGTCCAGATCATCAAAAGTCTTGCTGTTATAGCCACCAAAGAATTTTTGGAATCCATTGCCAGAATTCCATAGGCTCAAGTAGGCGTTCGGATCAGCCGTTGCTAACCAGCCATTGGCCAGCAGATCGTACTGATTGTCATTTCGCATTTGGATAAAGCTGGCAGTATCAGGTGCTGTTTTGACGGTCACTTTGACACCAAGATTTTCCTGAATCGTTTGCTTCAACCACGTGGCCGTATCATCACTGCCAAGCGTTAAATAAACAAAGTTCAGTTTAGTCAAATCAGTCGACTTCCCTAATTCTTGTAAACCTTCTTTCAACAATGCTTGTCGCTTCGCCTTCGTGTTGTACTGTGCCTGTGCCGTTTTCAACGGATTGCCGACATACTCGCCATAATTGGTCCCGCTCACATCCAATGACTGCGGCACCATCGTGTATGTTGGCTTGTCCCGACCATCATTCACTGCCTTGTTATAGCTCGTTCGATCAATCGACAAGGAAAAGGCTTCACGAACCTTCACATTTTTGAAAAGTCCTTGGGTTCCACCGTTGTGTTGATTCATGATCAACACTTTCGTTGTCGAACCGTTCTGTTTTCGAGAGACGAGTTTGCTGCTTTTGGCGAGTTGATTAAAATCGCTGATCAGCTTGCCTGAGGCAGATAGTGCGTCCAACTGACCACTTTGCATGAGCGAAAGAACCGTTGATGGTTTTTTCACCGTTGTGTAATTCACGGTCTGGAGCTTCACTTTCTTAGCGTTCCAGTATGTTTTATTTTTCTTGAGCGTGATCTTGTCGTCCTTTTTCCAAGACGTCAATTTAAACGGGCCATTGAAAACTTGATCTTGCACGTCGGTTTTCCACTTTTTGTTGCCGACTTTGTTAATCTTGTCCAAGCGCACTGGGTAATAAATCACGGTCGCCATGTCTGACAAAAGTGATGGATAAGCATAGGCCAGCCTGATTTGCAGTGTTTTCGCATCCAAGGCTTTCACTCCTAAATCGGCCACACTGCCTTTGCCGGTGTTATAGGCTTCGGCCCCTTTGATAAAGTACGCGCTCGAAGCCTGCGCAAAAGCATTTTCTTTCTTCAACAGACGCTGAAACGAATCAACATACTGCTGGGCAGTCACGGCTTTTCCGTCTGACCATTTTGCATCGCGCAACTTGAATGTATAGGTCAACCCATCGGCCGACTTGGTATAAGATTTGGCGCCGGTCAGCACCACCTTATCCTTGCCATTCGTCGATTCAATGGTCGTCAGCCCTTCTTGCACCTCAGACAAAATGTCATTTTCGTTCGAGTTCCGCATATCATTCACATCGAGTGTGGTTGGATCATCTGTTTCTGACAAATTCAAAGTCTGCCTTGAACCCGACGCCGAAGTGTTTTTACTGCCGCAAGCGACGAGAATGGTGGCGAGTGCCAAGCCGGTGATAAGTGCTGTTACCAAGTGGTTCTTCTGCATAAAAAATTCATCTCCCAAAACAAAATAAAACTGGCGATGCATCTAGAGTTCTAGATACACCGCCAGTTTTGTCCTTCGTTCAAGTCAAGTGATCCCGTCACCCAAACCAAACCCTAGCCATGTAAATAGAACTGCTGTGTGATTCACAGCAGCAGCACATTGACATGGACATGGCTTGGTTAAACTTTGTCATCACGGCGACTCCTTCCGAAGAAATTAGCAACAGCATACTTTTAAAAAAATAGTTCGTCAATGTGAAAATTTAAAAAATTGACTCATTGGCATTGCATCATCGTCATCATTTGGCAACAAAAGTTCGATGTATCAGTGCTTATAGGCAACATAAAATCAGCATTAAAAAACTAATGTTTGAGTTGCGGTACCAGTAAATCAGTCAGTGCTTTGACAGAAAATGGGTTTTGTCCGGTAATTAGCTGACCGTCTTGAACTGCAAACGACTTATATGCTCTTTTTTGTACAAAATGAGCATTGTGTTTATTTGCAACCGTTTTGTTTAAAAAAGGAACAACTTTTTGTTTACCGGCTAAAATCTCTTCAGTATGTGTAAAACCTGTGATCTTCTTACCAGCAATCAAATACTGACCAGCTTGGTCTTTGATATTTAGCAAACCAGCGACGCCATGACAAACTGATGTCACGTATCCTTGATGCTGATAAATTGCCAGCGCTATTGCTTGAAGTGCCTGATTGTCTGGAAAATCCCACATAACGCCATGGCCCCCAGTGAAATAAATGGCGTCATATTCAGCTGGATTGACTTGCTCTGGCCGTAATGATGCTGTCAAAGCGCGTTCTTGAAAATCGTGATCTTCATATATTTTCATGATTGCTGGGTTCGTATATTTCATGCTTCGTGGATCAAGGGGGACAAAGCCGCCTTTCGGACTCACATAGTCAACCGCGATGTTGGCTTGCTGCATCGCATCAACAAATTCTGCTGCTTCTCCCAACCACAATCCGGTTGGTGCATCTGTATGCTGATAACGGGTTGTATTCGTTAACACAACAAGTACTTTTGTCATTTTGCTGCCTCCTGAATCACGGATGTCACATCATCCAAAACTTGTTTCAGCTGATTAATTGAGCTTGTATCATGGGATAAATAATAATAATTCCGCGTTCCCTCGCGCCGGTATGCCACTAATCCCGCCTGCTTTAAGATTTTCAGGTGATGTGAAACCGCAGGCCGCGATAACGCAGTCGCCGTCGTCAGTTCACTTACGCGTTTTCCCTGACAAGGTTGATCCGCTAACAAAGCGATGATAATCGCTTGACGCTTTTCATCGCCCAGCGCGACAAGAAAATCACCAACATCAGATAGTTCTTTTTGCAACTGTTTTAGGCTTGACATTTCTTCGCCCTTTCGTTTAATTATTTAAACCATTAAAGCATGTGCTGTCGCTAAAGTCAACCAATCAACACTCGGGAACACAGTCAAGCTCACTGGCATCCTCGGCAGGTAGGCACGCCTAGCCACCGACAGAAAAAAGCCGATCACGGTGAGTTGCCGTGATCAGCCCGAATGAACCTAAAAATGCCGTTTGAATTAACGCCTAGGCGTGCGCTGGTTTGCGCATTAAAATTGCTAACAAGGCGATCCCTGCAAGTGTGAACAAAATTGCCGGCATCAAATTAGCGGCCGTAAACATCACGAAGGCCATCGTGGCGAACAAGCCGCCGATCGACAAACCAATGCCCCATTTTTGAACGGCTGTCAAGCTATGGAAAGAGGTACGGAAACCTAGCGCCAGCAACAATGAACCCGCAAAAGCAACGAGTCCAAAAATAATGTGGCCTAAAATCAACCAGTTGAACATATGTGTCTCCCCCTTATCGTTTGCGGACAAATGCCAACTGCAAAAGCCCGTGTGTCATTTAAAAGTATGACGCCTTAACTATACGTGAGACTACCACCCCTGCCAACTAAATCTTTCGAGAATAATCACCCGGTAACATTTCGCCCGCCACATGGAGTTGGCCGTCTTTCAACACGACTGCATGATCCCAAAAACGGCCAATATCATGCCGATGTGAAATGACAATCATCGCCACCGGCAACTGCCGCAGGAGGAGGCTAAGTGTCTGTGCCGAGGCCGCATCAAGATTTGCGAATGGTTCATCCAAAAGTAACATCGGCCGCTGAGCCAGCAAAGCGCGGGCAATCCCGATCTTTTGCAATTCCCCAGCCGACACATTGACACCATCTTGGCCATGCACAGGCGTGGCCAGTCCTTGCGGGAGACGCGCAATAAAATCGGTTAACCCAACTTGGTGTAGGACAAGTGTCAGTTGCTGATCCAATACCTGCCGGCCAAGCGTGACATTATTGGCCAATGTGTCCTCAAATAATGCAACAACCTGCGGGACAAAGCTCATGCTGTTTGCTGATGCCGCCAGATTGCGCTTGTCTGTATCTTCAAACTGAATCGTTCCAGCTTGTGGCACCAATAAACCTAGCATGAGGCGAAGCAAAGTTGATTTGCCGCCACCACTTGGACCAGTTATCAACATTTTCGCGTGTGCAGCCATGTCGAGCTTTAACTGTAGCTGGTTCAAAGTCGGTTGCGTAGCATCAGGATAAGTGTAAGTGACATTGCGAAGAACAAATTTAGCTGGTTTTTGTCGCGACTGTCCACCTGCCAACTCCTCTTTATGCAGCGATTGGATCAACGGCAACAACCGTTTGGCAGACACCAAGTTGCGCGTCAATTCAGCATACTGACTTGGCATACTGTAAAACAACCAAGTAAAACTCGGTGTCAACATGGAAAATGCAGCAAATTGACCAATGGTGATGACCTTGAAACCAACAAATAGCAGCTCAATGCCTAAAATCGCAATGTCAAAAACGAGCCCCAACGAAAATCCCATCACAACTGTTTTGACTTGTTGCATTCCCATCTGATACTGTGCCTGAGAAAACCTCTGATAGGCGCCGTTAAATAGTTGCATACCAAACTGTTCTTTTTGATAGCTTTTTAACAACTCGCGGCCGTTCAAAATTTGCAAGAGGCTTTCCTGCATCTGACTATTCTCAATCTGTCGCTGATTTTGCGCTGTTTGCAAGCGACCGGACATCATCTTCGGAATCAAAAGTGCTGTTGCACACAGACCGATGATCAATAGCGTTAGTTGCCAAGAGCTGAATAGACCAAATGTTCCAGCGGCAAAAAAGGAAAAACCACCAACCACCAAAGCCGTCATGGAGCGCATCAACAACGGCGCAGCAGTCTGCGCATCCGTGGTGAACCCGTTGACCCGCCGCCCGCTAGCTTGATTGTCAGTTGCAATCGGCCCATTCATCAAAGCCGCCATCAATTGCGTTTGAATTCTTTGAATGAATTGATACTGACCGCGCGTTTGCAGCTTTGCCATCACAAAGCGACCTAACCCTATCACCAAAGCTGTAGCTGCAGCTAACGTGATCATGCTGACTGTAAAAGCAGCATGTTGCATCACAATTTGAATCACTTGTGCCAGTGATAACTCAAGACCAGCACACCCCAAGGCCAGCAACCATAAAATCGAGACAAGTGGACTGTCAACAAGCCGCCAAATTTTTTTCAAATCAGTTATCATGGTGATCACCCACCTTCAACACCTGATCGGCCGCAGTCACAAAATCAAACGTGTGCGTAATGATCACAACCCCGCGCTTCTTAGCTTCCTGCCGCAACAGTTGCATGACTGCCTGTTGATTAACCGCATCAATGTCCGAAAATGGTTCATCCAAAACAATAAATGGACGATCTGCGGCAATACCGCGAATAATTCCTAATCGGCGCTGTTCACCCGGAGACAATTGATTAGGTTGTAACGTCTGGTCAAGATCGGCAGCATACCGATCAAGTTGCAGTTGCTGTAATAATGCTGGCAACTTTGTCGGATCAGCCTGAGAAGCCAATAGCAAATTAGCCGTCACGGATGCCGTAAACATGACACTCCGCTGCGGCACAAACGCAAACAACGATGCTGACTTGATTTTAGCAGGCACACCCTGAATCTCGATTTTGCCAGTCGTTGGCTGCAATTCGTTGAGAATCAGCTTCAGTAAGGTGGTTTTCCCAGCACCATTTGCGCCGATCAAAAAGGTGATGCCTTGATTATGAATTTGAAAATCCAAATGTTGTAAAATTTCCCGATTCGTTTGCGGATAATGGAAACTCACCTTTGTGCCGCGAATTTTGATCGTATCCGGCTGATAGTCCCCCTTCATAGGCGAAAATACCGGCATTACCTGCTGTGTCAGTCGTGGCAATACGCGATCGATAGATGTTCGTTGCTGAGCCAAGAAACCAATCGTCGGCGCCAATCCCAAAAATGGCCATAGGATTGAACCCACGCCAGCATTCCAGGCACCTAACAGACCGGCAACTGAGCTGCCAGTGACGGTTAACATGGCAAAACCCACCATCAACGTTAAGACCTCAGCCAAATAGACGCCACCATTGAAAATACCGGCAAGCGCGCCAGAGGCCGTTGCCATTTGCCTCATGCTTGGCGCCGCTTGCTGAAAATAATCAGCGTGTCGTTGACGATTGTAAGCAAACACATTCAGATTGCGAACCACAGCGACATTTGCCAAAAAATCATTGAAAAACGCTTTGTGTTTGTCATCAATTTGAATAAAAGTCGTTTGCGCTTGATTTTGTTGACGAAACAAGCCCCGCGAAACACCGGCAAATAAACCGCCGAATGCTACAAACATCAGTGCCAACTGCCAAGACTGCGTCACGACATAAATGACGCCAAGAAAAACCGTGATCCCAAAATCGACCAGTGGCAAAACCCCTGCATCCAGAAATTGCATGATATGCTGCGTGTCCGTTACGATCAAATTAGTGGCAGTTCCATTATCGGGCACCTGTGTCGCGTCGTCTTGCAAAAAGTTAGCCATCAAAGCGGTCGCAATGTCACCACTGACTCGTCGTTTGAGACGTTCTGTGACAACGCCTGACAAAAAATAAATCCCAGTGTAGACAACCGCTGCCGCTAACATCCCAGCAAAAATGGCCACAAGCAAGTTGACCTGTCCTGAAAGTGCAACGGTCAAACCAAGCTGTATCAGCATCGAAATTAAAACGTTAAAACCATCAATCAGCACTCGTAGTGTCAGTAAGCCAAGCAAACAGCGATATCGGATAGAAGTGATTCGTAAAATAGTTTGCATGCTTTAAGTCCCCTTCAAGCGATTGGTCTGGCCAATCGCTAACTGGTGGGACTGCGCTTTTGGCAACATCATGCACCTACGCGACAGCTTCAAAACACACTTGTTCGCGGCCACACAAAAAGACGGCTTCGCAGCCGCCTTTAATCAACGCAAATAAAACATACACATGATTAACGACCAGAGGCATCCCCGCGAACCGCAACCAAAAAACTGATTGCCAACGCAGTCCCTGCGTTCAAATTTGATAGGGTAAAGCGTCCATTGATCCGCATTGGAAAATGCCTCCGTTCTGTTTCAAATTTTATTAGCTGTAGCTTAGCAGACGACAAAACCATCGTCAATTAATTTGCCTCATCAGCAACACAAAAAGTGTACCCATTTCATTTTCACTAATGCGCTAAATCATCACAGCACCAATTTTGCTAACAAGTTGCGCCGCTAACCATGATTCCCTTTTTGAAGGCTGCCAACACATCTGCACCATTTGCAATTCGAACACTGCCATCCAAATAAGCGTGAGCATCATCCTTAATGCTGATCGCCCCATTTTGAAAATCCATCGCTAAACCGCTGGCAAAGAAAATCATGTCATAGTCAGACGTATATAGATCCAGACCCGCATCATTTTCCAATTTCACCTGATAGTCCGAATCCGGCTGATCAAGCACAATCAACGTAAATTTCGTCCCGATACTGCAGGCGCCGCCTTGCAACGAATACCGCCCGCCACCATCATCTGTAATCAGCAACAACGTCTTCTGATCAAGATGCTTCTTCTTCATCAAATCAACAAAAGCCTGCGATAATTTGATCGTTGCCATTGTATCGTCACCTTTCTTGTTACTTACTTTTAGTGTGACACTTTCAGGTGGAAAAATCAATTGTGCGCGAGTGAATTAACCATTCATTTGATCATACCAGTGATGAAACAAGTTCGATTGCATTTTGAAAAACGCCTGCAAGACTAGCTTGCTCATTGATGACAATCAACAACCCCTTCACCAACCAAAGCTGAACCGTCATCAGAAAAAGATGGCGGTCAGTAATTTGAATCCCAGATAAAGCCAAGAATTCATTCAAATATGCCGTTAGATCCTGTTTATTTTTCGGCATAAAACCTTGAAACAACGCCGCAAAGTCCAACAACTTCGGGCCAAGCCGAGCTTCACCAAAGTCGATGACAACGACTTGCCCTGAGTTAATCACCAGTAAATTCCAATCCTGTTTTTTGAAGAAAGAATCCTAAGATTATCCATCCGGATGTTTGATACTACAGAACCACCGCAGGAATCGAACCCGCGTGCGAAATAGATTCCGCAGCACCAGCGTGGTTGAAGATCATTTTAGGCAAACATTAATTGCCGTTGTAAGTCCCATCATTACCTGTAGCAACAGCGGTTGACGCTGCGTAGTAGTCACCCTGATCAACGACATAAACTCCGATAACAATATTCTTGAAGCCAGAGTTAATGATGTTTTCGTAGTGACCGCCTGTTACGCCGTGATTGTTTTCTGGACGTTCATCAACAATGTACTGTTGGAACATCGCATTGGCAATCAGCGTGCTGAGTTTATCAGCACTGCCGTCAACATCCTTTTTCCAGAGCGAAGAAGTCGAGATGTTTTCAGTGCTGCGATTCATGTAGACTTCGCCCTTTTGGTAGGTGACATCTTGCGAGCCAGTTGCTGGTGGATTGACCGGACGGGTGTGGCTGAATTTATACATAACTTCGACCGCGCGCGGCGCTTCCATCTTGTAGGCTTTTGGATCAGATGTCAGCACAGTCTGAGTACGACCAGTTCTTGCTTGCTCGCCATTAACCAGCACATTGAACTTCTTGGCAACTGCTAGCGTCAAATCGGCGTCAGTGTATGCTTCAGCTTGTTCAATGGAGACCTTCTGATCATTTGTCTGAATCTGTTTTTCTATGAGTTTCGTTGTCGCATCGTTGACACTCTTGATGGCGCCGATGATGGTTCCGGCAGCCTCAACGTTGCGCCAAATATTGGTTGTCGTGACCGTGGTAACGGTGTCCCAGTTGCCTGCGAGGGCCGTCGTAGAAGTTGGCGTAGACGAAACCTTGATATAACCAGTCTTGTCTGTCAACGGATAACCGCCCTCGTCCAGATCAACTTCTTTATAAACGGTCGTGGCTTGCGTTTTGTGATACTTGTTTGTGACTGTTACAGTCGTGGTGCCCCCACTAGAAAGCCATGTTGTCCCACTTCCTAGGAAGTAATAGCCGTCTGTCGAAGTCAACACTTTGTTATTTTCATCAACATTAATCGTCTTGTTAATGACATTGTTACCTGTCGTATCCTTCTTCCAGATAATCGTGGTCGTGAAGGTGGTCGTCACATCTCCAGTTGCAGGGTCCGTGACATCCGTTGTCTTGACAGAACTGGAGTCCTGATTGTAACCATTCGTGTTGGTTAAAACCTTTCCCGCCTCGTCCAGGTTCACGGTTTGGTTCTTGATCAAACGCTGCGGCGTCTTTTCCCAAACAACGGTTGTGGTAACAGTTGTGGTAATGTTACCGGTCTTAGGATCCGTTGCATCAACCGACTCTTTAGAGCTGGATACAATTGAATAGCCGTCTGTATTTGTTAAAACATGACCCGATTTGTCTTCATTAACTGTCTTAAGGTCGTACGTGTGTGTTGGCGCTGGGGTCTCGTTCTTCTTCCAAACAACCGTTGTCGTAATGGTGGTGGTTATATTGCCGGTCGTAGGATCGGTGGTATCAACAGATTTCTTGGAACTGGATACCTGCGTGTAACCGTCCGTACTCGTCAAAACATTGCCGGCTTCATCCACGTTCACAGTCTTATTGACAGTCACATGAGTCGGCGTCTCAGTCTTCTTCCAGACAACCGTTGTCGTGACTGTGGTTGTGATGTCACCAGTCTTAGGATCAGTGGTGTCAACGGATTTATCCGAACTGGAGACCTTTGTGTAACCGTCTGTGCTGGTCAAAATATTGCCGGCTTCATCCACGTTCACGGTTTTATTGACAACTTGATGCGCAATCTTGTGATAGATATTGGTCGTAGTATAAGTCGTAATGGTATCACCATTAGCCAATGTTTCAACCGTTTTAACTGGGGTGCCAGCCGTGAGCAACTTGTAACCAGTAAGATCGATTAGGACCTGACCATTTTCATCTTTGTTAATCGTAACCTGCTTTTCGGTATCCTGTGGTACATGGATTGTTGGAATTGTCTTTTCTGCATCAGCAACTGTTTGCTGAACTGCTGGCAATGTCTGTTGATGGTCTGTCGTATCAACCTTGGATGCTTGTGTTTCAGCAGTTGTTATATTGGCCTTGGCTGCTTCCACATTGGTTTGGGCTGTGGTCAACTGATCCTGCCATGTAGCTATCTGGGTATCTAAAGTCTTAATCTTTTGATCAAGCTGGTTGATCTTCGTATTCAGATCAGCGAGTTGTGCTTTGACTGCTTGCGCGACTTGACTATTTTGGCTGGCAACCGATGTCGGAAGTGCCTTTAAGGTCGTTTGTGCCTGTGCAAAATCGTTTTGGGCCGCCTTGGCTTCATTGTCAACGCTGATCAGTGCCTGATTAGCCGTGTTGAGATTTTGAACCGCTTGGTTTGCAGCCTGTTTGGCTTCTGCCAAGGCAGCCGTTGCATCAGCTAATTGGCCTTCATAACTAGTCAGCTTGCCTTGTGCAACAGCTAGCTGAGCTTTAACAGTCGTAATCGTTGCTTGTGAGTCCGGGTTATCTTTGGTTTGCTCGGTCAATGTGTTCAGTTGATTCTGTAAATCTGTCATCTGAGCAGAAAGTGTTTTAACCTGCGCAGATGCTTGATCAACAGCAGCCTGCTTAGCATTCACAGCTGCATTGGCGGTGTCAAAAGTGGCTTGCGCTTGGGCCACTGCAGTTTGGGCTGCTGGCAATTTTGCTTGGGTCGCATCAACCTTGGTTTTGGCTGCGTCAACAGCAGCTTGGGCAGCTGTCCGCTTGGCTTGAAGATCGGTCAATGTTTGAGCATTCTCAGTATTGAGCAAAGCCGTCAATTTCGCTTCAGCTTCTACTTTGGCTTTTTCGGCCGCTGCTTTTTCAGCTTCTGCTTTCGCCTTGGCTGCCGCAGCTGCCTTAATGGCGGCGTCATTATCTTTGGCAATCTGATCAATACCTGCTCCTGAGGTAATTCCTTGCTGCCCAGATCCAGAACCTGAGCCACCAATAGTTGTGTATTTCACTTCAGCTTGTTGTGCAGGTGTCGCAATCGCCGGTTTAGCAGGATTCAGATTAAATGTCTGATTCGTGCCAGCAGCATTTTGTGTCGTTACTGTTGCGTTGTCGCCACTGCCTTGAAGCGACAACTTAGCACCAGCGTAAATCAAGTTCACGTTGGCAATCCGGTTGATGGCAGCCAGACGATCAACTGAAGTTGTAAAACCTGTGTGGTTCAGCGCTTCACTGATTGTTGACAGTGTATCGCCCCACTGAATGTCATAAACCTTACTATTTGAAGCCTTAATTTGCGCCTCTATCTGACTGACTGGCCGTAGCGTCCAAACTCGTCCATTGTTTGCCTTCGATTGTTGCGAAGTTGAAGGTTGATCGCTTGCATGCACAACCTGACCACTAGTCGCCAAACTAATGCCTGCTGTCCCCAATGCAAAAGCGGTCAAACCAATGGCCAACCAACCATGATGTTTGCTGTGAACCAAGGTGACCTTGTGTTCCTTATCTGTAAGTACTGACCAAAGCTGTCGTCTCATTGCTCTCATCGTTACTCCTCCACGTTCTTTTATGAAATTACAAATGTTATTATACTTCGTTATTAACAAAGCTTGTATTTATTACCCCAAATCAAAGCGTATTCTCATAATTTTCTTTTTTATTGAAGCATCACCTTTTTGAATTGATACGTAAACGTGAATTGTACTTCCCAATTTGAACAAAACCATTTGTCGAAGCAACTAAAGCCGTCTTTTATAACCTTAACCTACCGTTTCGTCACACGACCAAGTTCCTGCGATATCCTTAAAAATTCAGTCCAGAGCTGCATGACAAACTGCGATAAGGTAACATACAATAACAGTATGCTTTTGCAAACTCATTTTGGAAACGAGGCCACTCATGAAACATCGCAACCGTTTATTTTGGCTGATTATGCTTGTGGCTGGGATCTTTTTGATCTATAGCACTGAAAGTCCGGTGCCGATCGCTGCTCGCAACACCGTCAAGCAAGGCATTAGCAATGTCTGGACCGCCACAACTGATACCGTCAGCACTTGGCTAAACGGCGGTCCGCGATCTGTCGCAAAAAATGGTGCGTCAATTGCCAGCACCGCGCCAAGTCAAGCGAGTCAGGTACCTTCAGCCACACCGAGTCAAGCGGTCGATGCCACACCAGCCTTGAGTATTGTTCAAGGGCACCAACTTCGAAGTGTCTATTACTACCATTTTGATGACGACTTGCCACAGTCTGAACACGATGTCTTTTTAAAAGCCGTCAAAGCGTATAACGCAACGGGCATCGTCAAACTGGTTGCCGGTCAAGGTAAAAAATCCGATAACCAGATCACGTTTTCCAGTTATAAAAAAGAAATGTCAGCAGAGAGTTTTGGCTCAACGGAACTCGGTGCTGGCGGCCCGACAATTATTGTTGAAACCTATGGCAGCCAAGTCACTGTCATCAACCACGCCCGCGCCAGTCTGAATCTTTCTTATCCTTTACAATCGGTCAACGATGCAGTCGCGATGCACGAGCTCGGCCATGCGTTGGGACTCGATCACAGTCAGTCAAAAGCATCCGTTATGTATCCAATTACGCAAGGTGTTAGTCAGTTGTCGGCAGGCGATATTGCGGGACTGAAGGCGATTTATGGCAGTCGATAAAACTGTTTTATTTAAAACAGTCAATCTTGGTACTATCTGATTTTTTGTAAAAATTGCGTTACTCAAATCAGCATCATTATTTTTAAATGGGAAATCATTAAATACTACCAAAAACCTCGGCCAAAATTTGAAAATTTTGCCCGAGGTTTTTATTATTTGTCAAACTAATTTTCCTTACCAAACGGTCACTTGAATGACGTTGATACCTTTTCTGCGCGCTCGCTGCAACACCGCTTCATCTGCAAAACTATCTGTGATTAAAACATCCACCATGCCAAGATCAGCAATGTGATACTGCTGAGTAGCACCGATTTTTCGATAATCTGCTAGGCAGATGACACATTTTTTCGCCTTTGTAACCATCATTGAATCGATCGCTGCCGCCTCTGCATTACTTGAAGTTAGGCCACCGCCAACCGAGATACCATCACAGCCGATCACGGTGACATCGGCTATCCTTGACGACAAAAAGTTCAGCGTTACACTGCCAGCCAGCACACTTTTCTTTGTACTGACCCTACCGCCTGTAATCATAATCTTAGTGCCCTCATGCCGCGCACAAGCAGTTGCACACGGATTGTTGGTGATAACGGTCACTGGTATTTTAGCCAGTTCATTGATGACTTGCAGACACAACGAATTTGCGTTCATGAAAAGGGTGCTGTACCGCGCAATGTAATTGGGAACAGCCGCCGCAATCCTTTGGGCAATCACCGCCAAAGTTCTCTGCTCACCCCCACCTTGTCCGGCAATCGCTTCAACAAGACCGTTGTGCCATTTAACCCGCTCCATGGCATGCAATATTTTCAGGTCCCGCCTGATCGTGATTTCGGAAACCTTGAGCCGAAGTGCCAATCCTTTCACAGTTGCAATTCCGTGCCGATCAACCAGTCGTTCAATGTCAGCTCGCCGCGCTTGAACGTTGGCCAGTGAATTTTTCATTAAGCTTGCTCCTATATTGTGACTATTGAAGTTCCTGTCATATTGGTAACCCACCACAATTGTTTGCATGTTTGATTGCCAAATACCCTAAAAATGTGCAATCCCACTTCAGACTCAAATCACTTTTCGCTTCAACGCCATCCGACTCGTTGTCTATCAAAACCAGCCTTTCACTTTCAAAAAACTGAAAAATAATCATAAAACCTGCAAATGATCTTATACCGCAATTGTGTTAACTAGGACGGTCAGCGTACACTTTTGTATGTTAATCGTAATGATTACGCTTTTCAACTTCGAAAGGATGTGTTTTTTATGTCTAGTTCCTCGCATCTGCCACTCACAAGTACCCTCATAATTGTAGCTGCCCTTGCCGGTGGTGGTATTGCCACCAGTACGCTGGTCACGTTGCCGGCTACCGTCAACGCAGCCAGTGACGCTGACGCAACGCCGGTTTACACTGATTTTTCAACTCTTAAGCCAATCGCCGGACCCATCACGGTGGTCACCCCCGGCGCAACGCCAACGGCTCCGCCAGAAAAAATCAGCGCCAATGGCCATGATTATTTTTATAATTATACGTCCGGAAAACGGTTGCTCTACTTACCGATTGCGCAAGCCTATCAGCCAAACTTAGCGCACATCAAATCACTCGTTGACGCCGCCCTCCAACAAAAAGGTAGTCAGCATGATGATACAGTCGCTCGAATTGCCGCATCTGATCTTGCCAAGGCCATCCAAGCCGACTCAGTGCTCCGGCCCGATAACACTGCGAATAACAAAGCTTTCACGGACGCCGGATTAGTAGCTAAGGGCGGTTCGGTCGAAACCTTTAATGCCGACCCCAGTGCCGTGAAGTGGACAGACGAAGTGGTGGCGAATCGCATCACCGCCTCATTCCCTAAAGGTGCCACCAGTTACGGTCTCGCAATTGGTCGGCTGCCAAGTGGCGAATTTGTCGCCTACATCAACTACGTAGCAAAACCTGCCGTCTCGAGTCAGGACACCTACACCGTTTCCTACAAAACCCTCGATGGCAAGTCGCTCAAGCCAGACGATCAAGTAGCCAGTGACAAAATCGCCGTCCTGCCATTCCCAGACTTTTCATACATCTACTGGAAAAAAGACGATGCTGCCCACACTGTCACCATGTACTATCAACCTGCCGATGGCGCCTATCAACCAGAGATGAGCGATGTCACCGACACATTCTACCGGCTACTAAACAAGGAGCGAGCCAACAAAGGTTTAGCCCCACTCAATCTAGACCCGCAGCTCCAAAACGCCGCGCAACAAACGGCCAGTGCCAACGCTAATCAGCTGGCCTACCCTCAGAATCCACGAACCGTCACGCCAGCAGATCCGTCATCCCCTGACACAAACCTCATCACATTATCGAGTGACACCATTCCATTCGAACACGACGAAGGCGAAGGTGCAGAAGATTTAGTCGCAACCGGCATCCTGCAACTCGATGATCGTCCGGGCACACTCAACCTCGGCGACCTTTATCAACCAGATGTAACCGCAGTCGGTTTTGGCGCGACGATGGGCCAAGACGGGCACATGTACTACTCCATTCGACTCTCGGAGAAGAAAAACTCGTCAACGAATGAAAATTCAGCTGATGATCCCTCACAGTCAGCTTCTGATCCTGCCACAAAGAACGATCAGGCAGGTGTTCCTCCAACGGCTGACAAACAAGCGAATGCTCCGAGCTCACCAACACCCCAAAAGACAAATGTGGCTCCTTCAGCTGATAACGCCAAACATAAAGAGCAGAACGCTTCCAAAGATTTACCTGAGACCGGTAATCGCGTTTTCGAAAAAGGCGGCATTGTAGGCTTCCTAATGTTGCTAGCGACATTGGGGCTTGGGATGGTTCAGAAGATGCGATCAAAGCGGTTTTAATTCTGGCAATCTTTGAGAGAGAATCCTTCTGATCCTTTTATTAACCCCTTCACCAAAAACAACGTTGGGAATGTATCCCAGCGTTGTTTTTGGTGCTCGGTCAAATTTTTTAACTAGTTTAATTGGTCCACCTACTACAATCTAAAAAAGCACCCCATCAAATTGATGAAGTACTACTGCTGTGAAAAACAGCCAAATCCAAGTCGGCAAGTTATAAACTGCTGACTATTTAAGTCCTGTTTATCGTCGAAAACATGCCACCCCAAATGACCGCATTCAACTTTTCTAAACAGAACCTCTTTTATTTAATTGTGAGTCATGATAAGCGACCCACGCACTTTTCAAGCTCACAAAACGATAACCGGCCACCATCTCACCAGCCACACCGTTATATCAATCCGGTTGACTACCCCGCACAAGACCTACTAGCATTGAAGGCTGTTGGACCTGATGCTTTCTAGATATCGATTTTCCTAACGATATCTGTTTTTATTATGAGCTATCGTCGCAGCGGCTAACTTAATGTCACTAGCCTACGTGCAACTTTTATGCAATGGCTATCCATCACACGTGTTATTATAAACCACTATGGTCTAATAAGCCCATATATATTTAAAAAGTGTTTCAATTAGCACTAATCCTTCAATCCTGAGTCAGGTAGCGTTGATATTATGACGAATGCCTGATAGGGGGTTAAACGATGTCATTACAAGAAAAAATTGCGCATCGAATTCACGACCTGCGCCTCAGCAAATCAATGACGCAAGAACAATTAGCCGAAAAAGCCAACATGGACGTCTCCATGTTGGCCAGAATTGAACGCGGCAGTCGCGGCGATATACGAATCAGTACATTGGAACGAATCGTGAAAGGCTTGGATGTCAGTTTGCAGGAATTTTTTACGTTTGGTGATGACCAAAATGAAGTCATGACGCTGGCTGCCTCAGTTACCTTGATCAAGGATCCGGAGATGATTCGGGCATTGCAGAAGATTGTTGATGCGGCGCTGGGTTAAACTATGAAGCGCTAAAACTTCGTGCCTGCCTCTATCTCACTCAACTAATGCTTTAAAGTTCAGCCGATAAAAAGCAAAACTATAAATTGACACAATATTCTTTTCAACATGTGACTTCTTATTCCCCGCTAGCAAATAGAGCAATTTGATCACGTTTTATCGTATTAAAACTTGATTATTTTTTAACCGGCCCCGCCTCTCATCACTCAATCATAGATTGTCACTCCGTCATTTAGTTAGTGTGCAAACGACATATGCCTTTTCTTGCTGCAAAATAACGTTCTCTTCTCTTTGCTGTGTTCAGGACTTGCTATTTTCAGCACAGGTCAGTTAAAGCATTATCCCGTTCATGTATAATAGCTTCTGGAAAGTCATTACTTTGGAGGTCTATTATGCAAAAATCATTCATTGCTGTTTGGACGCTTTTTCTTGGATTAGGATTGGTCGGGTGTGGTCATCAGCAACAGGCAAGTCCTTCAAGCAGTTCAAAGAAAACTAGTCAGCAGACTTCAAGCAGGCAGGCTTCGCAATCATCATCCCACTCAAGCAAGATCGCTTCGAGTAGCAGCGATGCCAGCCACTCAACCACCAAGCAACCCCTCTGGTCTAACGCCAAAAGCGCAAAGCTAGCTACTTTCATGGCCAGCTGGAGCAAAACAATGGGTCAGCAATACGAAAGTTACTGGCAAGGACACAGTGCTGATATGTACGGGTTGAAGATTCCCGATGAATTAGGTCAAGCTGGCACCAACCACCCCGGCTCCATGGCAATGGCAGTTGGTGATAAGGCGGTCACCTGGGCACTGAGCACCAGTGGTGAAAGCAATGCTGAATATACAATTGTCGCAATCTATTCAGATGCGGCCCATGAACCTTACCTAGGGAAACATGTTTATCTTTTTACGTTACACAATGGTCAGCCAGAGGTGCTCGTGACTCAGCAGAATCAGGGTAATGACAATAACTGGTTGTATTTTAGTGAGACGCAGAATCAGGAGTTGCTGATGGGATTTGCGAAGATTGTTCAGGGTGATTAATGATTTGGCGGCAACGACACAATCAATTGTTCTCAAAATTGGTCAAGCGCTTTCAAACGGGTGTGAATTGTTCAACTTCTCCAATTTTTTCAATTCTCTACTTTGCAAGGACCGATCTTTCTGCCAAAAAAATTCTGAAGAAGAATACAGGAATGAGGCCATCTTGAAAAGACCAAAATTTTATATTATTTCATCTATCAACTTAACAGGGCCGTCCGCATAAAATGTTAGTCTGTTTATTTAATCTCAAATTTATTAATAATTAAATACTCCTTCAACTTTTGATACTGATACCTTATTTCAGCCGGTTCAGTCTCAGACACACTAGATAGGGCTCTCTCTTCGTCAAGAAAGCCTTGTTGTTTCTCGTTACACCATAACATGACAAGATGATAGCTATTGTCCGATCCAACGAGTAAATATGATTGATAAAAGCTCATGTTATTAGTAAATGAGGTTACCTTATTCGGAAATAACTCAATTTTATCATCTGTCATTGACTTTATCTGTTTTCTTGGTGTTTTATCAGGACCTATATTCAGTTTTGGAGAATCATTCTCCGAAAAAGATGAGACTATCGGATAGATCTGAACTATAGCACCAGAATGCACTATAACTTGAACAGGATAGAATAAAACCTTATTACTACTATGATTTCCATCAACGACCGTGACCTCCTTACCGTTTTCAGCTTTTTGTTTATATGAAACAACCAATTCCGATGAAGCCTCATTATCTTTAAGTTGTTTAGCGTTAATTGATAATTGTCGCGCGTTATTCTTCTCCTGATTTCTACTAATGCTGCAGGATGAAATCGACACTGTCAATGCCGCAATGGAAACAATTATCGGTACAATTGTTATCAAGATTTCAACCCAAACTCGTTTCTCTTTTCTTGACACTCAAGCCTCCAAGATAGTTTATCTTTTTCAATTATTTCAAAATAGAATGATACTTTCATTGCAAACAGCAGATCGGAAATTTATGTCTGGCTAGCTTCGCTCACCTTGTTCACTTCAATTTTTGCGACCCCGATTACAAGTACCTTTGCTCCTGATATAACCAATATTAAACCCGAATTCCGCTCAACTCACACTTACCTCGTTATTGGTTCAGCGGAATTCAACCTATATGCTAATCGCCGCCGGTACTGGTGATAAGAAAACATATTTTGTTATTATGATTCTAGATCTGATTCGCGATGGTAATCAATTGACCATTCTTGATCCCAAAAATTTTTATACCAGGTTGCAAGAAAATCGCTACTTTTTCAGCAGTCTCTCTAAATGGGTAGTCATTTTTTCTCGTAATCTTATTTGGTCAGTTGCCGATAGCGTTCAAACAGCATAGCTACGGTGTCACTCTCGGCGGTTCCTTTAGTAGTCAAGCGATACGCTCGATCATTATCTCGGTGTGCCTTACGCAGGTCAGGAACCGTCGTTAACGGATCATAAAGATCAGCTAAGCTGCCATCTGGGTAGAACTTACGGGTGTCAAGAATCCCTTGAGCCGTTTGTTCATTTTGCGTCTTTTGCTTGTCATTAACTTCTGACCGTTGGGAATTTGAATAGACGGTTGGCGAGTAAGTGTAATCGCTCTTCCATTCTACCAGCAACTGCACGCATCCACGCCATATGCACATTAGAGGTCATCACGCCGAACATGTGCAGACTGCATCAAGAACGAGATAAAGATTGTTGCTGACAATAATATCTGGAGACATCCAACCCTTCGGAACGGAACGGCGATTTTCACTCGAAACCTCAGGAACCGCCGGATAGTTTGAATCCGGTTGCCGAATTTCAGTAAATAACATCGGCATTTCTGCAATGCCTTAACTGACGGTGTGGGACTTTTTAATCTTGCTTCGGTGCTGGCCCTAACCGTTCCATGATTGGTGGAATAGATCGAAATTGACTTGGTGATACGCCCTTTAACCAAATGCAGTAACGCTCAACATTATTGATAAAGTCTCTGGAGCCAACAGAAAATGCTTGCTCGAAGGGCGTACTATCGACTTCCTAAATATCAAGCCTGCCCATCCGCTTCAATTTTGAAACTTCCACTTACTTTGTCGGGTAAATGTTTTGAGGTGATTGAATAATTAATCTCTTCCAATCGATTCGAAAAAATCAAGACAGTTGGAAACCACATCGATCTGTGCTGTTTGAGATAATCAACGTGAAACCTAACGAGTTCAGAATTCGACTCAGAAAAATACTCGTAATCAAAAAGTGAATTAACATTTGATTGATATTCTTCACGATTATGTTGGTATACTTCCTCCTGAGATCTTTGTAACATAGGGACAGACAGTGATAGATTTGGTAATGTTGCATCATTCACATAACCAGAATTATATCTTTCTATCGATGCTGTAGCCGCCAATCCAAAAAGATATTCCACAGCGTCATATCCTTTAAATTCGGAAATAATAAATTTTCCAGGAACAGGCAGGTCAGCGGGCCGAACAAAAGATCCTCGGGGCACTCTAAGCGTGATGTCCAGATCTTCATCAAACGCTCGTCCAGTGTTTGTTACCGCCAAGCTTAATGAATGAAATTGACCTAATTTTCCAAAATATTCTTGAAACTGTTGAACTTTTTTAATTTCGTCACAAATTTCCAACACTGCGTTGTATCTAGCTTTTTCCTCTGCGGTTCCGTTTAAGTCATTGCTCAATCCTAAAATTATAGGACGTATACTTTGAGTCAAATCACCTAGGGAGAAAAAATCGTTGTTCAGTTCAACACTGTTGCGTTCAGCGAAGGACTTCAACAAACTAACATCATCATCATCAAATTTAACCCTACTGCGTTGATCATACTCAGGGATTTTCATTGCTGCAACTCTAAGCATCTCATTCGGCACATACCGATTATTGGTATCTTCGTTCAAAACTCTACCTTTAATAACGGACTCGTTTAGTTCTTTAATCCGCTTAATTATTTTGTCGTTTCTCTGTTGTAAAAAAACGTCAGTGCCTTGTACTAAGCTTTCAAGTTTAAATTTGTTGGAATTATTACTATCAATAATTTCAATTACTGGTTGAACGTCATCAGTCTGATCAGATTTAACAATTCTAGTCAGGAAATGCAGCGACAGGTGGTTTAGAAGTTCACCCTGAAGTTCCTCTGGACTCTCAACTTCCCCATACATACCTTTTTCCAACGTAGAATAACGAGTCTTAAAATCCTGAACACGCTGATATTGCATGGAGTCCACTTCGCTCATCTTAATCGGTTCGTTGATGAAGTACATAAAAACCTGTTTGTGAGAGTGTAACATTCTCTCAATCTCTTCTTCTGTTCCAGAACCGTATTTATCTGTTGGAGTCCCAAACCGAGTAAACAACAGTGCGACGGCGGCGTCGCTACCATCAACAATCTGTGAGTCTAATAATGCCTGCGCTCTACCACCCGACTCTGGATAACTATCTTTCGACCAATGTACAACTTGCAAGTTGACATTGTTAAACTTTCCAAATGTTGAATTGAATTGTGCAACACTATTCTCAACCGCTGACAAGTAGCCCTTATCAACAACATCGCCTGGACAGGAAACTAGAAGATCGTAAGTTGTCGTCTGTCTTGCCATTACCATCGCTCCATTCCATTTTACCTTTGCCCGAAAACATCTCTACTTAGCATTCTATCATTCATTATTCAAAATTTATGCGCAACACAAAAAGAAAAACCTCCTCAAGAATCAGGAATGAACCCGAAACTCATGGAGATCTTTTGGCAGGGTTTTTGCAGGGAACCAAGTAAATTCTACCTATTTCAACCCGTTTGACTTCGTCTAAAATGCTGTTAAATCAAGTTTTCCACTTCACATAATACCGTCATTCTATTCCCACTCAATCGTTGCATTTATTGACCTAATAGCGTTTAAATATGTGTGTTC
>ERZ772885.75-NODE-75-length-70579-cov-10.065169_pt1 | contig 70579 bp, 68 predicted proteins | sample MGYA00580580_ERZ772885 | MGnify/ENA primary metagenome ERZ772885 (study PRJEB29015, sample SAMEA2737673) | human gut metagenome | biome: human gut; feature: human-associated habitat; material: faeces | place: China | collected 2012 ...
TGCTAGATGATAAGGAATCCATGACCTTTTGGTAATTTGTCAACGATTTGACCGACATAAGGTGTTTAACAATCTGATTGATGACTTCTTGTTGGCGTTTCTGCCGCCCATAGTCGCCTTCAGGATCTTCATCACGCATTCGAGCATATGCTAAGGCCAGTTCGCCATTAAGATGAGCTTTACCTTTTTTGAATGTCTGTCCACCGGTATTGGCATCTGTCCAAGTAAATGGAACATTGACATCGACACCGCCAACAGCGTCAACAATCTTCTGTAGGCCCTCCATATTAACCGTCACATAATAATCAATCGGGACATTTAATAACTTCTCGACGGTTTTAATAGCTGCGCTAGATTTTCCATATGCATAGGCAGAGTTAATCTTTTCGTAGGTAGGTGAATCATTTCCTGTGCCCACCATTTCCGCCAACGTGTCACGAGGAATACTGGTCATCGTTGTTTTCTTCTCTTTAGGATTGATCGTGACCAGCATCATAGTGTCAGATCGACCGGTATCTTTCCGACCAAAGGCACCGGTATCGGTTCCTAGTAGAAGAATACTGATCGGTTTTTTGCCATCGAGATCTGAACTGACCGCCTTAGTACTAACTGGATCATATGTTTTCGCAACCGCCTTTTTGGCTTGTGAATAAAATCGGGCGGCATATCCGCCAGCCAAGAAAAGGGCGACAAGCAAAATGACTGTTAGGGTACGTAAAATCGGATGACGTCGTTTTGGTTTGCGTTTTAATGTTTGTTGATCTGAGTTTTGTTGCTTGTCCATTCGAGCTTCACTCCACTTTTAGTTTCCAGAGTAGTTTAGCAGATAATTATGAAGAAAAAAGGGATTTACCTCAAATGCCGCCTCAATATGGTAACATTAAAGAAATATTAGAAATTGGAGCTGATTAGATGCAACATTTACCGGCACGCGCAGAAGTCCCTACCGAATTGACATGGGATCTCACGACTATTTATCCAGATGACAAGGCTTGGCAAGTTGACTTTGAAGCCGTTCGTCAGCAAGCAAAGGAAGCGGCAGCACTTAAGGGTACATTGGGCAATTCGCCTGAAGCACTTGTCGCAGGTATCAAAGCCGTTCTCGCGGTGTTTAGACGCTTTGAAAAGGTTTATGTCTATTCCAGCTTGAAAAGTGATCAAGACACTGGCAATGCAACGTATCAAGCCATGAATGCCAAAGCAGAAAGTCTGGCAGCTGATCTTGCCAGCCAATTAGCCTTCATGGATCCGGAAATTCTGGCGATTCCAGCCGATCAGCTGACCGCTTGGCGCGATACCGAAAGCCTCAAACCCTATGGCCACTTTATTGATGCCATCACTGTGAATCGCCAACACGTCCTGACCACAGCGGCTGAGTCATTAATTGCCAGTGCTGGGGATGCGCTGAATGCCAGTCATGCAACCTTTAATGTGTTGAACAACTCCGACCTGCAATTTGGCTTTGTTGAAAATGAAGACGGTGAGACCGTGCAACTCAGCAATGGTTTGTATGGCCAACTCATTCGGTCAACAAATCGCAAGCTGCGTAAAGACGCGTTTGAGGCTTTGCTGCGGGCATATGAAAGTCTTAAGAATACCTTTGCTCAAACATTGAGTGGCCAGATCAAAGCTCATAACTTCAATGCTTTAGCGCATCATTATCCCGATGCTCGCGCTGCTGCAATGGCAAGTAACCACATCCCCGAAAGTGTCTACACAACACTGCTTGATCAAGTCAACGCTCACTTGCCATTACTACATCGCTATATTGCCTTACGTAAAAAGATTCTGAATGTCGATCAACTGCATATGTATGATATCTACACACCGCTGACCGGACGTCCGCCATTGAGTTTCACCCTCGATCAGGCAAAAGACGAAGCCTTAAAGGCATTGGCTCCGCTGGGAAATGATTATTTAGATCATATGCGGGAAATCTTTAATAATCGTTACATTGATGTCGTCGAAAATAAGGGCAAACGGTCCGGCGCTTATTCCGGTGGCGCGTATGACACCAATCCGTTCATTTTACTGAACTGGCACGATGCCGTTGATGAATTGTACACTTTGGTTCACGAAACTGGTCACAGTGTGCACAGCTGGTACACTCGTCATCACCAGCCTTACGTTTATGGCGACTACCCAATCTTCGTCGCAGAAATTGCCTCAACAACCAATGAAAATTTATTGACGGACTACTTCCTAAAAAACACCAATGATCCTAAAGTTCGGGCGTACATTTTGAATTACTATCTAGACGGCTTCAAAGGAACGGTCTTCCGTCAGGCTCAATTTGCCGACTTTGAACATTGGATTCATCAACAAGACCAGCATGGTGAACCATTGACGGCTACCAGCATGTCCTCCTATTATGCGGATCTCAATGCCCGTTATTACGGACCAGATGTTGCACGTGATCCTGAAATCGCCTTTGAATGGGCTCGTATTCCACATTTCTATTACAATTATTATGTTTACCAGTACGCAACTGGTTTTGCCGCTGCCTCGACTCTGGCCGCCGGCATCAGCGGTGGCGAACCAGAGGCGGTTTCCCGCTATATCGGCTACTTGAAATCTGGCAGTTCCAAGTATGCGATTGATACAATGAAAGCGGCCGGCGTTGATATGACCAAGCCAGATTATTTAGAAGCCGCCTTCTCACTATTTGAACAACGACTCGCTGAATTAGAAAAAATTTTGCAGAAAGGATGAGCAGTGTGAAACTTGGGTTTATTGGCACCGGTGTGATGGGCACCGGTATTATCAAGAACTTTTTAAAGAATGGCCAAGAAGTGGTCGTCTTTAACCGAACGCAGGCCCATGCACAGCCAGTCATTGAGGCTGGAGCTACTTGGGCCGAATCGCCGCACGCTGTTGCTGCGCAGTGCGACATTGTTCTCTCAATGGTCGGATTTCCGCAAGACGTCGAAACCATTTATTTTGGTAGCGATGGCATTTTAGCTGGGGCAAGAAAAGGGGCACTGCTCATTGACATGACAACCAGTACCCCCACTCTGGCGAAGAAAATTGCTGCTAAGGCTGCCGAGAAAGGCCTGCAAGCCGTTGATGCGCCGGTTTCTGGTGGTGATATCGGCGCCAAAAATGGCACGCTAACCATCATGGTCGGTGGTGACAAGACTTTGTTATCGCGATTGCAGCAACTTTTCACGCCCATCGCCGCCTCAGTCAATTATTTTGGCCCGGCCGGCTCAGGGCAACATGCCAAAATGGCCAATCAAATCATGATCGCTGGCACCATGACCGGTCTTACCGAAATGCTTGTCTATGCTAAGGCTGCTGGCCTGGATCTTGACGAAACGCTTAAAGTGGTTGGCGGTGGCGCAGGTGCCAACTGGAGTCTCAGCAACTACGGACCACGTATCCTGCAAGGCGACTATACGCCGGGATTCTTTGCAAAACATTTTCTAAAAGATCTGCGCATTGCTCTGGATGAAGCCGATAACATGCACTTACAACTGCCAGCCACGCAATTGGCCAAACAGCTGTATGAACAAATGGTTAATACTGGTAAGGGCAACCTCGGAACGCAAGGGTTGATTACGATGAACGACAGGTGGGATCAAGCATGACGACAATCGCCATTTTATCGGATATTCACGGCAATATGACGGCCTTTTCAGCGGTCATTCAGGATGCGAAGGCGCATCAGGCGGATGAATACTGGTTTCTAGGCGATCTGTTTTTACCCGGTCCAGGTTCTGATAAGTTATGGGCGACGCTGCAAGGACTCAAACCCACACATATTGTTAAAGGCAACTGGGATGACGATTTATTCTGGGTACTGGATGGACCAGTTGATCTGTCACAGCCAACAGATGTTTACTTTAGTCGACTGGTTGCCTATCTGTGGCCGCACCTCACGGCTGAAAATCTGGCAACAATTCGAAATTGGCCGCTGCATGAAGTTTTCGAGCAAGATGGTTTGATCGTCAGTCTAGCACATAACCTTCCTGACAAAAATCATGGACATGCCTTATATCCTGATCAACCACAAGTCAACTTTGACCAAATTGCCCCCGATTCGCAAATTGATCTAGCTGTTTATGGGCATACCCACCAACAGCTACTGCGCTACACCAGTAACGGTCAAGTCATCCTCAATCCAGGTTCTATTGGCCAAGCCTATTCACCCCGGCCACACCTGCAAACAACCACTTACGCCGACTATGCATTGCTGCAACTCAATGATGGTGCCATCACCGATCTTGATCTGCGGCAGGTGCCTTACGACGTGTCCGCAGAGTTATCACTAGCCAAGCAACAGCAGTTACCTTATCCTGAGGTTTACACGAAGTTACGCCACACTGGCGCCACCAGCACTCACAATGCTGCTTACCTCAAACAATTCGAACAGCGCCACGATTACCAACAGGAAGTTGCTGAATTTCTGCACAAATATCGCCATCAACACTAACTACGTCAAAAAGGACTCACAACACAACCGCTACTCAATACGGTTTGTGTTGCGAGTCCTTTTTCAATTGCTTAGTTTGTTCGGTGATGGTACCACAATGCCAAGAAATAAAAAAGAAATTCAATGGCAGCGATGAAAAACGTCACCGGCCAGTTCGTCAAAAAGCCTAAATACAAACCGCTCCAAACCCCGATTAAAGCGGTAATGACGGAAATCACAATCATCTGCGGTAAAGTTCGACCCAGATACTTAGCGACATTGGGCGGTAAGGTCAGTAAGATAAAGACCAACAAACTTCCGACAATTTGCGCTCCAATCGAAACCGAAACAGCAAGGATAAGCAGAAAGTAAATGGAAATATATTTACTTTTCAATCCCTGTGCCGCTGAACCAACTGGATCGAACGAATCAAACGCGAGACGCCGATAGCCAAAATACAACGTTATTAGTACGCCGGCGGCCAATGCCACCAGTTGCCAGACATCGGCGCGGGAGATTCCGATGATGCTCCCAAACAAAATGGTGGTTGCATAACTAGCATTGGCGCTGGAAAGTGACAGAAACAAAATTCCTAAACCAATAAACAAGCTGGAAACCGCACTGATCGAGGCCTCTCGCCGCGATGCTTGAACGGACATGCGGCCAACACTGATACTACTGATCGCTGTGAACAACAACATCCCGTCTAACGGTCTGATGCCAGCAAACACCGCAAACGCAGCGCCTGCAAACCCAACTTCAGAAAGTGTGTGGGCTAAGAACGACATGTTCCGCGCAACGACGAACACACCGACAATGCCTGTGGTAATGGCAATAAACGTACTTGCCATGAATGCATTTTGCATGAATGCATAAGCAAATAAATTCATGCGATCACCCCACGATTCTCGGCATCATTGCGTAATTCTTCTGGCATTGCTTTCAAATCCATTTGCGCTGTTGGCTTCATCTCATAACTTGACCCGGTCAGTAGTAAGTATTGTTGGGTGTACTTTTTGGCTAAGCTCAGATCATGCGTCACAAATAGCACCGTTAATTGCCGCGTTTGATTCAACTCCTGCACCAGATCCATCAACTCCTGCTTCGTGTTGACATCTAAGCTGGCCGTTGATTCATCCAGAATCAGAAAGTTAGGATCATCTAAAAGAGCTTGTGCCAGATAAGCCTTTTGTTTTTCGCCGCCACTCGCCATTCCAAGCCGCGTGTCAGCAATTTTACCAAGGTGAGTCGCTTTAATCACGGCATCCAAGGCAGCCTTCTCCTTACCCGTATGCCAGAAAAAGAGATGATCCAACTGCCGGAGTTGAATGAAACTGCGGATCGACAACGGAAATTCCGTATCAACATTCCGGAACTGCGGCACATAACCCAATCGAACCGGTGGCTGTTGCCGAAAGCGAATCGTTCCGGCTTGCGGTTTTAGTTGCGCCATTAGTAACCGAATTAAGGTTGTTTTGCCGACCCCGTTTGGACCGACAAGACTTGTCATTGAGCCCACATTCAACTGAAAACTCAGATCCTGATAAAGCTGTTGATCCCGAAAACCAAAACTGAGATGATTTACGGTCAAAATCGGTTCGCTCATAGCTGCCTCCCAATAGTAAACGGTAACGATTACGGTTTACTATTGTATCGAACTTTTCATGAAAAGGCCAGTTTTATTTGGATTCTTCTGCCTTAAACGGATTAGCCGTACTGAAATCCAGCCGAATTGTTTTCGGCTTATCTTTGACCACAAGGATATACCCATGACCCAAAAATGGCTTTTCGCCAGCATAGGTAAGCGGAAACTCTTGTGCTGGTGCAAGATTGCCTTGAATGATCATGGCATACATTTCATCATCGGTATAATCATCCGAAAATGCAATGGCGACTGGTGCTGTCACAATTTGCTTAGCCTTATTCATCACAGCGATCACATCAAAAATCTGATTGGTGACTTCTTTAGGGAAAACCTTGGCCACGTCTTCGGCAACGCGGCGTTTTTTAGTTGGTTCGTACATGTGTAAACGATCTCCATTTCTAAGCGACTAATCCTTTTCAACAACCGATCGGTGGTCAACCGGTACATAAGCAGTCCCGGTCAGTACCGTCTCCAGCCATTTATAGACTGAAAAGTTTTTATAAACCATTAATGGATCCCCCACATATGGTTTCATGATAAAATCTTCATCTAAATTTGTGAGCTTCTCGTCAAATATTTGAACATTTTCCTTGTTGATAAAGTCGTAATCTAAGACCTTACTATTTGTCGTGAGTACTTTTCGACCCATTGATAAGCCTTCAATCACGCGTCCTGTTAGTCCGGTTTGCTTTGGATGGGTGACATCAACAATTGTTCTGGTTCGCCGTAAAGTTTTCAGCATTGCTTCAGCAGAAATCTTATTAAAATGGACGGTACCGGCTGGCGATTTTCTGAAAGCACGATCTTGTAAATATCTGACAGCATATACAAGCTTGCTTTGAACATATCGGAAATCATAAAAAGATAAATGTGCACTAGCTGCAAGCTTTTCAACTAAATTCAATAACTCACTCCGATTGGAATGCACGGTACCAATAAAAGCAAGATCAATATCCTGCTGCTGATCTTGATCAATCAGACGAGGATCAAACTGTGACCCTACAAAAAGTGGCAAAAATTCAATTTTATAAGTTGCGGCATCGTTTGCGTCAAATGTGTAAACCATATCGAACTGGTCAAAAAACGCTTCCGCATGCTTGGAATTTGCCACCGAATCCCACAAAAATAGCACTAGTTTTGCATTTGGGTTTTCCTGTTTAAAGTCTGCCAGGAGTTTGGTGCTCAAGGATTCGCCTTTAATCACTAAGAGATAATCATAACTCTTGGCTGTCAATTGATCATCAACATTCTTGGCAACCTGCCGCTCATTAATCATTGGCAAATAACGTGCGATTGCTTTTCCTGTAAAACCCGGCAGTGGGCGCTCATCAAGGAAATCACAATCAATTTCTGCAGCTTTCATGGCATCACGAATTTCGTCAATATAGTGAAAAAACTGCGGAGCAAGCAAAAGTACTCGTTTGCCCTTGAATTGCTTAAGCTGGTCCTGAATGTCCATATCTGTTCCTTTCGTCATTCAATAAATATTGCTAGTCAAAATCCAACGAACATCAAGCACATTACGTAAGCATCACTCTTAACTACAGCTCACGCATTTCAAAGTTTACGTTTTTGATCTGTCGCCAGCCAAGATATCTTCAAGCTTAATCGTCCAATCATAAAATCTCAACGCTAATGGGCCTGCATGCAAATATTGTTTCAGTAAATATCGGCGGCTTTGTTGATAATACCCCAACATAGCACGCGTGGCTAAGTGGGTAGATCCCTGCCCTTCATGGCGATAAGTTGATGTTGTCAATAAGTAATTCTGAAATCCTTGAGCTTGCAATTTGAAGGATAATGCTTGTTCTTCATAATAAAGGAAGGTCGCAGTATCAAAATAACCAACCTTTGCCATAACCGTTTGACGTATTGCAAAGAATGCCCCAGAATTCACATCGACTTTAATGCTTGCTGTCCTTTGTCCTGCGACATGATAAGGCACAACTTCTTCATGATGGCCAAGTCGATAAGCAAGCTTAGAAAAGATTCTTGAGTTATAAAGCATTGCTCGTGTTTTGGTCAGATTATGCCAAGCCATTTTAGGATTACCCTCTTGGATCACCGTCATGGTACCTGCATCGGGATGAGACCAGCAAAACGCCGAAATCTGCTTAATCACAGTTGCATCAGGCACACTATCCGGATTAACAATATACAAGAGGTGATCGTCCGCTAGCCCAAACTTTTTTTCAATTGCTTGAAGTCCAAAGTTATTTCCTCGCGCATACCCCAAGTTGGCTTTGGTACCTAGAATGCTAACTTTTGCATCATTTCCTAAAGATGATTTAAGCTTAGCCAATGATTCATTTGGCGAACCATTATCAACTACGACAATGCGATCCAGTCCAGCCTTGATTAAGTTGCGGCAACATGCGATGGTCTGTCGATAATTTCGATAGTTAAGGATCAACCCAATCTTCATCATATAACTCCCCTTAATGAATCTAATTCAGTTTAACGAAGACGCCGACGCATCTGATCGACATATGGGCGAACATACCCAATGATAATGTGCGGTCGTAACCCCAACAGCACCACAAAGTACACCACCATACCAATCAAAACTTCAACAACTAGGCCGATCAAGCTGGTGGACCAGGCAATCTCAAGACCTTTTACAACACCAAACATCACGACCGCGCTGAGGCAATACTTCCATGATTCACTAAACAACCCTCTGAGATCAAGCTGATTTTTAATAGCATAGACCTGATAAATCGTCACGACTGATTCAGAAAGGATAGTGCCAATCACAGCGCCCATTGTTCCTAACCACAGAATAAGAGGCACATTCACTACAATATTAACGATGGATCCCAAAATAACTGAGACAGTATATGACTTAACTTGGTTAGTTGGCAGCAAATATTGCACACCAATGGCACTCGCAATCGAAATCGGAATGACGACAATCGCTTCAGCTGCCATCAAGGGTGCCACGGGCATAAACTTTGTGCTAAAAAAATAATAAGTAAACGTTGTGGAAACCGCCGCAATCCCAAAGGCTAAAGGAAAAGCAATAACCAAAATCACGTGCATCGATGTTTCTAATGAGCGTTTGACGGCATCGTGATCACCTTGGGCAAAATAATGGGCCACATGTGGCAATAAGACGGTGCCGGTTGCTGTCACAAGAGCCAATAACATTTTAATGATTTTGTCCGAACTTTCGTAAAAACCAGATGCCGTAACACCCTGTAAAATTCCAAGCATCGTTTTATTCAGTTGAACATAAATCTGAATCGCCAGTTGCGGAATCAATAGAAGGAACGCCGGTTTAATATGCTGCCAGATGTTCAGGCTTGACAGTTTCGGAAAATGCGTCAGATTTGCGCGTAATGAGGGCCAGAATGTTAGATTCCCCAACATCTGTGAGCCAGACATGATCAGAATATACAAAGCAGTATCATCTGCTTTATGCACTAACAGGAAAATCAGAATAAGGGAAGCGATCCGCACCAACACATTACGAACCACCGTTACCCGAAAGTTTTCTAATCCTTGGAAAAACCACGAAATATCAAACGCTGTTCCCAAAAGCATAACGCCTTGAGCAAGATAAAAAACACGATACTCATCAACGGCAAATATAAACATGAGATACGCAAGCACAGCTATACCAATCGTCACAAATCGAAGTATGGTGACTTCCCAAAAATAGGTGGTCAGCGCTTTTCGATCATCTCTTCGATAAGCTGTGCCACGATTCCCATAAAGGTTAATACCCAGACTACCAAAGAGAATAAAGTATTGGACAATTGAGTTAGTGAACGCATTTATCCCAACGCCTGTCGGTCCTAGTACTCGATTAATATAAGGTACAGTTACCAGCGGCACAATCAGGACGAAGACCTGATAACCCGCATTCCAAAAAAAGTTCTTGATTACTTTCATAAAAATCTCCAAAACTTGCATTTGCGCGCTGTCGAGATGGAACGATAGCGCTCGGTTGTTAACTAATCAACACCTACTAATATTACCAGATATCGAATCAGATATCGCCTACCCTGAACAGTTAAAGATTTCTTAGCATTTCCCGAATTTTAGCCGAAAAAATATCGTGATCTGACATGATCACGATATCCAAAACTGCTCAAGAAATACAGCTCCTGTGCTTTAATTTTCTATCCAACATTACGATGCACGGACACCGGCTTTGTCCAGCCAAATGGTTGCGCCAGAACCCAGCTTAATCTGAACGTAAGTTGACCAAGATGTCTGTACTTCCTGCATAACAGTTCCTTGTTGCCCATCATACTTCTTGGCATCGTAATTAATCGTATATGTCTGATAAGAAGTTCGATATGGGCCTGTCGTATAGACGCCATCTGCTCGATTGTTTTGGTTAATCGTAGCAGTGTAATGCACTGAGCGTCTACTCAGCACTGGATCAGTTGGCAGAGACTTGATAGCAGCCTTATCAATCCAGAAACTCGTGCCATCTGTCAGCGTCACCTTCACGTAAGTTGACCACTTATTGGTTGCTTCAACAGAAGCATGTCCAGCCTGCCCATTATATTTCGGACCAATACTATTTTGAACGGATGTTGCTGCATTTGAATTATATGGTCCAGCATAGTAAATACCATCTGCACGACCATTCTCATCAATTAAGACATCATAATTGACATTGCTTTGAGACAGCGTTGGGAAATATGACGACTGAATGCCAAGCTTATCGATCCAAAACTGTGCGCCACTAGCCGTTTTGACAAGAACGTATGTTGACCAGCTCGTCCGTGCTTCTTTGAGAACCTGAACCGTCTGACCGTTATACTTCTTGGCATCGTAATTAATACCATAAGTGGCTAGTGAGGTCGAATAGGGGCCACTTGCATAGATACCATCAGACCGAGTTGATTGATTAATAGTCGCAGTATACGACTGGTCGGAAGACGAAAGGATCGGATAAAGACTAATGGGCTTTATTGCCGCCTTGTCAATCCAAAAACGAGTACCGTCAGCTGTTGTAACCTGAACATAAGTTGACCACTTATTCGTCGCTTGCGCCGTAACGTGAACAGCCTTACCGTTATATTTCGGGCCATTACTATTTTCACTGTATTCACTGACATTACTTCTATATGGACCGGTTAAATAGACGCCGTCTTTACGATTTGTCTCATCAATGACTGCGTTGTAATCAACAGTTTCTTGCGACAGAGTCGGGTAAAGGACAACCTTCTTGATGGCCGCGGTATCAATCCAGAAAGTAGTGCCATCGTCAAGCTTCACATTAGCATACGTTGACCAGGCCGTTGTCGCAGTTTTCAAAACAGTCACAGAACGATTATTGTACTTTGGCCCATCGTAATTCATCAAAAATGTGGCCGCACTTGTTTGATAAGGACCGTCGTGATACACACCATCGTTTCGACCGGTTTCATCAATAATGCCCTCATAACTGGTTGTCTGTGAAGAAATAATAGACGTAAAACCGCTTCGCTTCAATGCCTGTGTGTCAATCCAATAGATCGAGCCATTGCTAAATTGAACTTCAGCAAAAGTCGACCAACCAGTTCGCTCCGTAGCCAACACATGCACCAACTGGTCCTTATACTTTGGTGCATCCGAGTTAGCCACATATGCTGAAGGTGTTGTCCTGTAAGGCCCACCAGAATAAATACCATCCGCGCGATTTGTCTGATTAATGGATGCAAAATAATTTTCAGTGGTTTTGGCTAAAATCGGATCCGATTTGGGATCTTTAAGAGCAGCCTGATCAATCCAAAAGATCTGTCCATTTGACGCCTTTACCTGAACATACGTGCTTCTTTTCGTCGTTGCTTGTTGAATCAACTGCACCATGTCGCCGTTGTAGTTGACGCCATCATGATTTTCGGTGGTCGCTCCGGCAACCGTATTAAATGGTGCGGAATAGATGCCATCTGCACGATTGGTCTCATCAATCTGTTTCACACCGCTAAGTGAGTGACTATCAGTAATGTGATCAAAAGAAAACTCACTCGTAAAAATGCCCTGATAATCAATAGAGACATCCACGCGACCATTATAGTTGGGAATACCTGCCATAGATGAAAATTGCCATGCACCATAGCCGGTATTCAGAAGATTGTCCACACTTGGAACATATGGATACTGAGCGACCCAGGCACGCTCATTACCAACTGTTGAAATTGCTGCTTTGGAATATGAGTAATAAAGCCCTGTATAGACAATATGATTAACATAACCACGGGTACTCAGTACGTTCCAAAAAGCGTTGACATTGGCTGCGACATCACCGCCAACATCACTATCCTCAATATCAGCAACCACTGGACTGGTTTTGCTGAAACCAAGACTGTCCAAAGTGTTCGCAAAGTAATTAGCTTCAGCAATGGCATCAGATTGATTTGCAAAATGAACGTAGTGATATACTGCCGTTTTGAGTCCAGCAGCCTTCGCTTGAGCAAGTTGTTTTGCCGCATATGGATTCCGGTAAGTTGATCCTTCAGAAGACTTCACAATAACTGCTTTAACTCCCGAGGCTCTGAGGGAATTGTAATTAGCTTGGGTCATCCCATTTTGATAAGAGGCCACATCGACGGTATCGACTCGCGGTACTCGTGAATCCCCAATCGTGAAACTCATAACAGTTTGAGAATATGTTTGAATGTTGTTGGCTTGTAAACCATTGCTCATAATACTTCGCTTTGTTCGCAAAGCAGGTGCTGCCTGCCCACCGCCCAGAACATGATTATCGGTATCAAGATTCGAATGCTGATTGGTGAGATGAAAGTCTTGTTCATCAGCACCGTTAACCACGGTACTAACGGCGCTGGAAGTACCTGCGTAGACTCGTTGCCCTTGCCCCAATACAATCGGTGCAAACAAGCCGACTGAGGCCAAAGAAAAAGCCCCCGTCATGATTAATTTGAAATGTTTACTCAATTTCATTTTCTACAGCTCCTCCTAGTTAGAATTCAGTAACTTGAAAACACACACCGTTTGACTATTTCCCCATAAAAACTCGTCAAACTTTCGATGATGTTAGTTTAACACGACCATCACACGTTTAGAATCCAGTAATTGTAAAAGCCTTAAATATCAACGAGATAGGTTTTTAATTAGCTGTTTCGTACTGCCAAAGCAGTGTTTTTGCATGGCTCGGTCTAATGAATATGTTAGGACGCTTACATCACTGAGGCGCTTTAGGTCCAAATTCTTTTGCAATACTATTACTTTGGCCGCCCTTAAGATTCTCGTATCGAGCAATGGCAGCCGGAAAAGCTGAACGAATTAAGCCTTTTACCCCAGACTTAAGCCCTTTTGACTCGTTGTTACTCTCCTGCTTTTTATCTTGCCAACTGCCCGCCACGTGATGCGTGGCAAATGTGCCGGTTTCAAACCACATTGCTGGCACTTCAAAATATTGTTTAGGTAAGATGAGCGCGTCATTCTTCAACCGCTGTTTGGTATTACCAAAGGAAAAGCCGACGTGTTTATCAAGAAGGTATCTTGTAAAAATACCATTACTAACTTTGTCCACCTTTTCACTTTGCAGATCCGACAAACTGAATGCATCATACATTTGTGCCAAGTCACCCATCATCTTAGTGTTTTTCTCGGCCAAAATAGTCGCCGTTCCTAAGGCATTGTTATAAATTCGGCTAAAGACAAGTTTTTCCTGTAACAGAGAATCAAAAGACTTATAGACCTCAACGTCTGTATCTAAGTATATGCCGCCAATGCGATTTAAGACGTCAATTCGGATGGGATCGCCAACAAATCCAAATTTTTTCTTGTCATAAAAGTACTTGGCAAATTGGCTTTGGGAAATATCCCAGTTATGTTCATTCCATTCTTGAAATGTGTAGTCGGTTAAGACTCGCCGCCACCCATCAATGTTTTTTTGTACCCATTCGGGTTTAGGACCGCCAACCCAAACATAATGAATAATCTTTGGTATCAAATTGATTTCCTCCAAACTCCCCATCAACCGATTACTATGTATGAATCATCAATATTGCGCACTTTTTGAGCTTTATCCATACTGGCTACGTGCTTTAACAGCATTACGTTTCTTAGCGATAACTGTTCGCAACGGAGATACAGCCAACAGCAGACGGCCGAACCGGATTGGCCAAGCCATTGTTTTTGAAAGTTCCAGACCCTCGTCCGTTGCACCCGACGCGCTAAGTAGATAATTGAGTGCATAGCGCATATCCCGCGCCCAGTAGCGAGGGCCGCGTGCCGAAAATTCTTCTTTTAAAATTCCCCGCACATAACACTCGTACATTTGCATTCGATCAAACTGAGTCATAGTATTAGCAGACGTAATATGGATCGTTGTGCCAACTGTCGAGCTAACAGCTATCTCTTTTTTGTACAGGTTTTCAGCCCAAAATAACCAGTCCTCATTATATTCAAGATCTTCTCTAAAGGGCTTTATAAGCGCACTTTTCCTCACAAGCGGTGCACTCATTGGCAAATAATTTGCCTTTAATAAAGGTGCTGCGGATGTTAGCGGAATCTGGCGAATGCTCTCATCGCCACGCTTATCATTTTGATATTTAGCCGCCGTGATGTATGCGCTACTGTTTGGATGATTCGTCAAATAACTGCTGCCCACTTCCAGCTTATTGACAGCAAGTTCGTCATCCGCGTCCAGAAACTGGATAAAAGTACCTTGAGCCTTTGTCAGTCCTTGATTACGAGCGCGGCTGCGCCCTTTCATACTTTGCAGAATGTGTATCCGAGGATCAGCTTGGACAAGGTGTGACATAACTGCTGCTGTCTGATCCGTCGATCCATTATTGACGATTAATATTTCAAAATCGTTCAAGGTTTGGTTAAGGACAGACTGAACAGCGCGCTTTAGAGTGGCAGCAGCATTGTAAGCAGGAATAATGATTGAAACTTTGACCATAAGTGATCCTCCGATTTGCACTAGCCATCAGTCATTAAGCGCGAATAAAAAGTCGTAACATATTGAAACGAAACGCCATCATTTCATGCAGTTTGCGATGGCTGCCCGTCACATTACCGGCATGACGCCGGTAATACATCAATTTATCTGGCAAAACGACAATCTTCATGTGGTGTTTCATGGCTACCAAAGCAATCCACCAGTCGTGCATTGGCACCTGCTTGGGAAAAGGAAGAATGAGTGGCAAAAGTTCGCGACTAAAGGCCATCATAGCACCGGTGTATCCATTCTTGATTAGTGTTTTAATCATGGACTGACTCGGTACTCTATGACTGAAATGATTCCAAGAATCGTCAACCCGACTAAGCGACTGATCAGTGACGATACCGTCATGGACAACAACGACTGCCTTTTCCTTCTCAAAAGCTGTCATGACGCGAGTAACCTTGTTGGGACACCAAACATCATCTTGGTCAGACAAAAAAAGATAATCACCTTTAGCATAATTCAACGCGGTCATAAAGCCATAAATTGGGCCGTGATTAGTCGTGTTTTCGATCAACTTAATGCGTGAATCTTTAAATTGATCGATGACGGCGACAGTCTCATCAGTCGAGTGATCATCAACCACAATCACCTCGTCATTAGACCCAAGCTGATCAAGGATTGATTTGAGCTGGGCACCAACAAACCGGGCTCCATTGTATGTTGCCATGCAAACTGAAATCATCATGATGTTTTTCCTCCGACTACTTGAAGCATCACTTTCAGCTTGGGCCATTGAACTCTTTTCAACAGTTGCTTAGCGAGCCTGAGCATGACGCGTAAATGGTACTGATTAATCAGTTGAGGATAAAACTCAGTCACAAATCTCGATTCGGCAAATTGGAAACTCTCAAAGCGTTTTTGACTCATCGTACGGAAGTCACTCAATGACAAGGACTGAATTAACGTAATAGGTAGCTGTGCCACACGCTTATTTTCAGCTTGAAGTCGCTTAAAAAAAACATAATCCAAAAAATCCAAAGGGTACCTATCGTCAAAAAGCTCTTCATCAGTCGAAAAAGTCGCTAAATTGAGCGTCATACCAGAATTGATCGCCGCTAACGTCTTCTGATCCTTGGCAGGGTAGTGGACAAATAAAGCATCCTCAATCCAAAACGGTGATAGGCTTGTGCCATCTTCCAATGTGACCTGTGGTACCAGCACGGTGATGGCATTCGATGAAGTAATTGCCTCAGTAACGTCGTGGTTAAAGCCAGTTGGAATACGGGTGTCTTGATCGAAAATTGTTAACCATTGATGACCGGTTTCACGACACTTTTGAACTGCAAAGTTATACGCAGTTGCCAGCCCGGTGTTAGTGACATCATGAAAATAAACAAAATTTTCCGCCTTAACATCCAACATTGACACCGGCGAATTATCATAGACAATTAGGTTGTCACCGGTCAGCAATTGTGGCTTTAAGCTTTGATAGGCCGGGCTTGTACTCAGCTTCTGGTTGTACAAAACAATCAAAAAGCAATGACCAGAATGGTTCATACTTTCCCTCCGATAAGTCTACAGGTACCTTAAAATAGTGTATTTGCCTTAACTAATTTTAATAGCGGGTTGGTTTTTCGTCTTGGCGCTTATAAATGCTTTGTACGCAATCACAATGACCGGCAACAAGAAGCCTAATCCAATGGGACTGTTCAGGAAAGGGTTAATGTTCGTTACCAAAATCATGGATAGCGAACTACCCAATAGGCCAATGTAAATATCAGCCAGTTGTCTGCTCAAAAGGAAACTTCTGAAGAAATAGTAAAGGGGTAAAAGTGCAAACGCTAGCCAAAGAACAAGTCCCATGGCACCTTGTTCAACAAGAATGTCCACAAAGCTCATTTCAATACCAATCTTGGTATTGCCAATTGTTGTTCCATAGCCATTACCTACAACAACTCCAACTGCAGATTCGCTTTTAACAATGTCCATTGCATCCGATAATAAGACAAATCGTGAGCTCAGACTGATGTCGTCGCCAGAAATATTTCGATCTTGCTTTTTCAGGCGATCCTCCTGTTTGATATCAGAGGGTGAAGGCTTACTAAATCGTGCAATCGTTGCATTGGTGTAAAAAAAGCCGCATAGAGCTACAGTAACCAATAAAACAAGCGCTCGTCGTATATTCATTGCTTTGTTCAAGTTTAAGGAATATCGATCACCCCAGAAATAGATGACGACTTTCACTGCAATGTAGGTGCCGATCCCGACCAAAATCCCCAGATAAAGGCCACGAGTCTCTGATAGAATGATAGATAATGAACCCAATATTAGGACAATGCCTTCGCCCAAACTGATCTTTTTCTCAGCAAGTTTAATCAAGCCGATAATAACAGCAAACATGACCAGAAAATCTGACTTGTAGAAGACCCCTCGTGAAGGCCTGAAGAAAAGATCGCCTGGCATGAGACCATTAACCCATTCATAAAAGTGGTGGAAAGTTGCATCATCAATAAACTTGCCCGTCAAACTAATGAAAACTGTCAGTATTGCTACGACACCGGCGGCGACAAATAAGCACCGAACTAAATCATTAACTGAAAAACGATGCTCTCCAACATAATAAATAAATGGAATAATTAAAATGACATAAATGACCCGGAAGAAATCAGTCGCAACTGGTCCGGCTCCATGCCCATGTATAATCCCGATGAAACTAGATACGAATATCCATGCTGTCATCAGCAACGATAACCAAAACACAGCCGTATTGGGGTGGCGGAAGTATTGCCAAATCTCACGCCTAGTATCTGGACTCACCACAAATCTGATAGCAAATATAATAATCAATCCAGCAAATAAAATTTGCCGAATCGAAAGTGGCCCAACTGCAAGCAGACGACCACCACCCCCAGCAAACAATTCAAAGAACAGTATATAAAGAAAGTATCGTTCAAACTTACTGATTTCCATTTTTTTCATCTTGACTCCGTTCGCTTCCATAGTATGTAAGGACAAACTAGCTTCGTCAATGGTATCAATCGCAAGCCCGATTTTCAAGCTTTACCACGTGCTAGCCTTGTCCTAAGCCCAAGTAAATTCACATAAACGTCATCATGTTATCATGATTTGCCCTTTTCTTTAACCACTTTTGTGTAAATGAAGCGATCCACTTCCTTAGTTAAACAAAATTTAAGCGATCACTATGCCGTTTGTTTTTTGAATAAAAAAAATGATCTTAAAGAGAAGCTCCTCTCTAAGATCATTTTGCTTAGATTGAATGTCCTAAGTTTCCTCAGCTACTCTTAAACCACCAAACTCAACAACAGCACCCCACCAAGTCCAACAACTGAAATAATGGTTTCTAACAATGTCCACGTCAACAAGGTCTGTTTAATGGTCAAATCAAAATACTCCCGAAACATCCAGAAACCGGCGTCATTAACGTGACTGGCAGCTAATGAACCCGCACCAATTGCCAGTACCATCAAAGCTGGCTGGATGCCAGCACTTTGCATGAGTGGCAGAACCAGTCCAGAGGCCGTCATGGCCGCAACAGTCGCGGATCCCAGTGCAATTCGTAAAACAACCGCAATCAGCCAACCCAAGATAAGTGGTGAAATGCCTGAGCCAACGAACAAATTTTTTACTGAGTCGCCGACGCCACCATCAATCAGGACTTGTTTGAAGGCACCGCCGCCACCAATGACGAGTAGTAACATCGCAATTGATTTCACAGCGTCCTCGAGGGTTGTCATAATGGCTTTGGCTGGCAGCTTACGCGCATAGCCCATTGCCCACATAGCGAACAACAATGAAATCAGCATGGCGATACTTGGTGAACCAATGAATGCGATAACGTTATCAAGACCATTTGGTGTCTTTGGAAGTTTGCCACCATGAAATACCAATTCATAAACCGTGGCAATCGCCATCAAAATCACTGGGAAAAGTGATGTGAGAACGGAGATGCCAAAACTTGGTGTTTCTTCCAATTTAAAGGTTTTTTGCGGCCCCAATGCTTTCAAATTACCGCGCCTTTCAAAAGCATCTGGCACAAAGCGATGCGCAAGTTTGGAAAACAACGGTCCGGCAATATAAACAGTCGGAATGGCGATGATCACGCCATAAGCCAAAACCAGACCAGCAGAAGCGCCTAATGCAGTCGAGATCGCCGTTGGAGCTGGATGTGGCGGCAAGAACCCATGGGTCACCGACAAAGCCGCTGCCATCGGGATACCAAGTGTCAGAATTGGAACGCCTGCTTCAGCCGCAATGGCGAAAACAATTGGAACCAGCAAGACAATCCCAACTTCAAAGAACAAAGCAATACCGATAATGAAAGATGCCAAAACAACGGCAAGTTGCAATCCGCGGCGACCAAAGGCATTGATGAGGGTATGCGCAATGCGGTAAGCTCCACCAGCATCAGCAACCAATCGACCAAGCATGGCACCGAAGCCGAAGACCAAGGCCAGCTCACCTAGTTGCGCGCCAATCCCATTTTGAATACTGGTCGCAATCTTGGCTGGCGCCATTCCCAAACCAAGGGCAACGACGACAGCTGTGATGATCAAGGAAACATACGTGTTGAACTTAAACTTGATGATAAGCACCAGCAAGAGCAGGATACCTAAGACCAGGACGAGTATATCCATTTCTATTCCCCCTAAATTTTACAGATTAAGAAATCGCTTACAATTTTATTTATGAAAAACGTTCATTGACGTTTTTCTCGAGACATGTCGTTTGATCTGTGTACCCAGTTGCTTCATTCTCGTTATTTTCCCATCGAACCAGCATATTCCGTCTTAGCACGGACAACAGGCGCAGTGCTGGCGACTAATCCTCAGCAGCTATATGGGCATTCGGATCTGGATGCGCCCGCTGATAGTCGGCAATTGCTTGATACTCGCTGCCAAGTTTACGCGTCAATCGAATCCAGATTGGCAACAACTCACGATAAGCTTGAAAATTGTCAGCATTGGGTTCATGGGTATTGGTGACACCAATCATATCTTTAACCACGTTCAAATCGTCAATCAGTCCCAGTGACTTCATTCCCAAAACAACTGCTCCCAAGGCTGAACTTTCAAAGCTTTCCGGAATATTGACTTCCTGTTCAAAAACGTCAGCCAACATCTGGCGCCACAGTGCACTGCGCGCAAATCCGCCAGTAGCCTGGATGGCTTTTGGTTTGCCAGTGATACCTTCGATCATCAGCATCACCATATATAGGTTGTAAACGATTCCTTCCAGTGCTGCTCGCACCATATGCGCACGTGTATGCTGCCGGGTTAAGCCAAAGAAACTGCCACGTGCATTGGCATCCCAAATCGGTGCCCGTTCTCCGCCTAAATATGGATGGAAAAGTAAGCCATCAGCACCAGCGGGTATCTTGCTGGCAATTTCTGTCAGAATTTCATAGGAATCAACTTGCAGTTGCTCAGCCGTTAATTTCTCCGGTGCAAAAAGTTGATCACGAACCCAGCGGAAGACAATGCCACCGTTGTTAACTGGACCGCCAACAACCCAGTGATTCGGTGACAGGTAGTAAGTGAACAGGCGCCCTTGCGGATCAACTACCGGCTTGTCAGTCACAACCCGTACTGCACCTGACGTACCAATGGTCACCGCCAAGACACCAGGATCAATCGCGCCAACGCCAAGGTTGCTCAATGTCCCATCACTGGCACCGAGAATGAAAGGCGTTTTAGCATCAATACCGGTCACCGCCGCATAGTTGGCATTTAATCCTGTCAACTGATAACTGGTGTCGACCAGTTCTGGCAATTGATCGCGCCGAACATTGGCAACATCAAGTGCACGGTCATCCCAATCCATGGTGTGAATATTAAAGAGCCCAGTTGCGTTAGCCAGCGAGTAATCCTGCACATATCGGCCAAAGAAGCGGAACAAAATAAAGTCTTTAATGCCAATAAAGTGGGAAGTCTGAGCGACCAATTCTGGATGTTCGGCACTCAACCAAAGCAATTTAACCAATGGGGACATCGGGTGCGTCGGCACACCTGTATTTTTAAACAGTGTCATCCCTAAATCGCTTTGCTTCAGCTTCGTTGCATAGGCTGCTGCTCGGTTATCAGCCCACGTGATGACGCGCGTCAGCGGCTTATCATTTTCGTCCATCAAAATCAGACTGTGCATCGCTGCGGAAAAGGAAACCCCACCAAGTTCATCGGGTTGGACATTACCGCGATGCATCACTTCAGTTAAACCGCCAACTGTCGCTGCAAAAATCTCTTCCGGATCTTCCTCAGCCATGTCGGGCGTATCTTGATATAACGGGTAGGGATTGTTAGCGGTTGCAATTGCGTGACCCTTGAGATCAAACAAAACGACCTTTGTGCTAGTAGTGCCCAGATCAACGCCAATCATATATTTGATTGCCATGCTTATCTCCTTTACTTAATCAATTTTGACTTAGTTATTAAAATGGCGATATCACGATGGTTTTGCAAGTTATTTTGACTTAATTGGATCAACCGCATGGCCGCCAAACTGATTACGCAAGGCAGCGACCACTTTACCCGTCATCGTATCTGCTTCTTCAGAGCGATAGCGCATCATCAACGAACTGGCAATCACCGGCGTTGCAACATGTAGACGTAAGGCTTCTTCAACGGTCCAAGCACCTTCACCCGAGCTGTGCATGATACCCTGAATCTTTTCAAGGTTCGCATCCTCGGTAAAGGCATTGGCGGCCAAATCCATCAGCCAGCTGCGAATCACCGAGCCATTGTTCCACATGTTGGCAACCGCCGCATTGTCGTAGTCATACGGACTGTGGGCTAACACATCGAAGCCTTCACCAATCGCCTGCATCATCCCATATTCAATACCGTTGTGAACCATTTTCAAATAGTGACCAGATCCAGCTGGGCCAGTATACAGATAGCCACCTTTTGCAGCGATCGCCTTGAACAGCGGCTCAATCTTGTTAAAGATCGCCTTGTCGCCACCAATCATGAAATTGCCATCGGCGCGTGCACCGGCCATGCCGCCTGAAGTGCCGACATCAAAGAAATGAATTCCCTCAGCAGCTAGCAGCTTTCCGTGTGCGATTGAATCCTGATAATAGGAGTTGCCGCCATCAATCACAATATCATCTGGCCGCAACAGTTTAGCTAGCTGACTAATCGTGGCTTCTGTCGGTTTGCCAGCAGGCACCATGCTCCAGATGATCCGCGGAGATGCCAAGCTCATAACTAAGGCATCCAGGTTTGCCACTGCCTTGGCCCCATATTGCCCTACCGCTTCTCGCGCTTTGTCGTTCAAATCAAATGCTGTCACTTCAATATCATGATCGCGCATATTTGCGACCAGATTCATACCCATTTTTCCTAAACCAACCATGCCAATATGCATGTTTGCTGCCTCCTCGTTATTTGACCCTGTGACCATCCGTTTTCAAAAAAACAAACCGCTTCTGTGATGGTTATCTTATATCCTGATGCCATTGTATGTAAATCGTTTACAAAAATCAAGTAATTTGACCGTAAATTATTTTCACACCGCTATCATTCATGCTATACTGAATTCGAAAAGTGGTGTTTCGCTTGGTGCAATTAACCATCAGCCTTAGACAATAAACGCACTCTGACAATGCGACTTAAAATTCTGACATTCTCGTTTCTGCTCTGGTGAATGTATTTTTAGGAGGGATCAAGATGCATGACTTTCTGGTACAACTGCAAATTTATAAACCGAATCTAAGTGGCCAGGAGAAAAAGCTAGCTGCCTATCTTCAAGCCCACCCGGACCATGCCAGTCAGGCCAACATCTCGGAACTCAGCCAATTGACCGGCGTCAGTACAGCGACGATTTCCCGCTTTGCTAAAGCCTTAGGTTACACAAACTTTCAGGCCTTACGCATGGCGTTGGCGCAGACTTCACCAGAGGATGATCATGCGCTTTTTGCTGAGTTGAGTCCCAAAGATTCCGTTGATACGCTAGCGCAAAAAATTTTCACCTCCAACATTGATGCACTGAGAACAACCTTAGCAAACCTAGATACTGATGCTTTGACCAAGGCTGTTAAATGGATTACCCATGCCGAGCATCTCGGACTTTTTGGACTAGGTGCCAGTAATCTTGTTGCACTAGACGGTTACCATAAATTTTTGCGCACGGCGATTCCCGTGGCCTATGCGGCTGACTACCACATGCAGCTAATGGCCGCCACACATCTTAGCCCGCGCGATGCGATGATCCTGACATCGCATTCAGGAGAGGACAAAGATGCCATTGCATTAGCTGAACTAGCTAAGAAACAACAAGTGCCTTTAATCGTCATTACCGGTTCTCCAACTTCGCGCTTAGTCAAAATGGCAGATGCTGCCTTTGTTGCAGTTGCTGAAGAATCACGCTACCGCACTGAGGCGCTTCATGCACTGATTGCCGAAATCAGCATTATGGACACGCTCTTTATGATCAGTGCCATCAAAACCGATAGTCAGACAGCACCGCTTTTCCGCCAAGTAAGAGCAACAATTGATGCAACGCGGCACTAAGCGCTTGAGCTCACCGCCTTGCCCTTGCCCAATCTTTCAAAGTATATAAAAAAGCATCTGCCGCAACCTCATGGCAGATGCTTTTCTCATGGAAAAAACTAAAAACCTAATATCGCTGATTTTGCCTTAGAAATCCGTTGAACACTGATCGTAACCAATTCAGATTTATTGCGTAAGTGGTCAACGATATTGCGTTTGCTTCTAATTCAATTGTCGTTACAGACTACCTTCAAGGAACTGTGCCTTCCCTTGTCCGAAGCTCCAGCCTTGATCATCATTGAATGAAACGTTAATCATGAGGTCATTCTTGTCCACTAATCCGGCAGTTTCCAATTTATCTGCTAAATCTTGATAAAATTTCTTTAGCTGTCGAATGGTTCGGACTCGACTCACAATCGATATGACAATGACCCTATCTGTTCTTGGAATATCTAATCCTGTGTCCTCGACGACCATTTCATAAGGCTCATGTTGATGAACGATCTGATAACGATCTCGTGGTGGCACGTCAAAAGCTGCTACCATGACCTCGTGAGCAATTTGTAAAATGTCCTTAATCTCTTCAGGTGATCGGCCTTTGATCATATCAAAACGAATGAGTGGCATCTTAATCTCTCCCTCTTGGATAAATTTGTTGTTCACATCAACTCATAGAAGATAGGCGAGTACTTTTCCCTAACACATGAAATGCCTTCATCTTCGCTTCTACCAAATACGCGATTGCTTGCTTACCAGCAGTTAAAATTGGTTGCGGGTCATGATTGGAACGTTTGGCTTGCAGGGCTTTGGTCACAGCACTCGTCCAAACTGTATTAACTTCTGTATTGATATTGATTTTTGCAGTGCCTAACTGAATCGCCTGTTGGATCTGATCATCTAAAATGCCAGACGCACCATGAAGCACTAAAGGTAATTTAGTAGCCGCTGCAATCTCGGCCATGCGTTCAAAATTCAGATTTGGCCGACCGACGTAATCACCGTGAACGGATCCAAGTGCCGCGGCTAATGCGTCAATACCTGTTGAAGCCATCTCAACAGCGTCAGCAACGCTTGCATATCGAATCCCATTGACGAGTCCATTCTCATTACCACCTACGCTACCAACTTCGGCCTCGACAGAAACATGATGTGCATGGGCATATGCTACGACTTCTTTAGTTAAGGCCACATTTTCGCCAATGGGCAACTTTGAACCATCAAACATCACCGACGTGTAACCAGCATCAATCGCTTGATAAACATGGTCAACTGATAACCCATGGTCCAAATGCAAAGCAACTGGTACTGTCACACTGAGCGCTTGCATCATAAACCGTACGTAGCGAGCCATATAGTCAAAGCCGCCTAGAAAGTCAATGATACGATCGGAAGTGGCGACAATGATCGGTGTCTTAGTCGTTTGTGCAACTTTCAGATACGTCTCTAACCAATCAGCACCATTAATATTGAAATGACCAATTGCGTAACGATCTGCCAATGCCGATGCCACTAATGACGTCGCAGAAACTAATGCCATTTTCCCCATGTCCTTTCTACACTTATGCTGACTGAGGAATATTCATCGTTGCATCCAGGTATTTCTTCGCCTTTAATGCATATTCAAAAGGATTGGCTTTGGCTGGATCTTGTTCAGCTTCAACAATAATCCATCCATCATAACCACTTTCTTGAATAGCTTCCCAAATCGGTTTGAAGTCAATCATGCCATCCCCTGGCACAGTGAACATCCCATTTTTAACTCCTGCTAAAAAACTCAAATGATCTTTATGCTCTTCGTCTGCCTGCTGTTGGCGAACGTCTTTGAAGTGAATATGCTTAATCCGATCTTGGTACCGGTTAAAGATGGTCAATGGATCCTCACCAGAAAGCACCAAATGCCCTGTATCGAATAGCAGCGATACTTTGTCCGGGTCGGTCATTGTCATTAATCGGTCGATTTCCGCAGTTGTTTGAACCCCCGTCCCCATGTGATGGTGATAAACGATTTGCATCCCGACTTCACGGGCCCGATCACCCAATCGTTCCAATCCTGTTGCTAAACGTTCCCATTCATCGTCGGTAAAGTGAGGTTTGTCGTCAAAAACCGATTTGTCTAATAAACCTTGAACACTATGCCCTTGTTCGGCGACAACAATCACTTTAGCGCCCATGGCATGGAGAAAATCTCGGTGTTTAATAAACGCGGCCTCTGTTTCTTCGTATGGTTTAGTGGTTAAAAAAGCACTGAACCATGCACTAGCAATTTTCAAATGTCTAAGATCCAAAAAGTGTTTCAAAGTCTTCGGATCTTTAGGATATTTATTGCCGACTTCTGTCCCTTTATAACCGGCCAACGTCATTTCATCAATGGCTTGTTCAAATGTAACCTCTTTGCCTAATTCAGGCATATCATCATTTGTCCAGCCGATTGGGGCAATACCCAATTCAATCGTCACTTTAAGCACCTACCTTTTTGTCTACAGACGCTACTTGAACAATGTCATTCTTTTCAAACGCTTCTTGCAAAGCTAATGCCGCCTTTGTCCCTTGCAGGCCATCTTCTGCTGTAATGCCGACATCCTGGTTATTCAAAATGCTATTCACAAAAGCTTGTTCTTCACTTAAAAAGGCTTGTGCAAAGCGTTCCGGGAAGTTTTGCGAAGTCGGGCGTATAATACCTTCCTCATTCATGACTGTCACAAGATTCTTCTCCGGCACCTGAGCAATGCGTAACATCCCTTTAGTCCCAATAATCTCAGTTTCAACGTGGTAGCCATGCGCGGCATTACGCCCAGCCACTAAAATGGCCATCGTTTTGTCCTCTAGTTGCATTAAGGCTGCACCTGTTTCCAACTCGCCGGCTTTATCCAGAACAGGATAGGCACGGTTAAGACCAATCGCCCAAACTTTGTCAATCTCTTTGCCGGTAAACCAACGAATGACATCAATGTCGTGAATCGACATATCCAAGAACAACCCGCCACTATTAGCAGATGTTGCAAATTTAACGAAACTTGCCATCCCCGCCGCCGGATCAATGCTATAGCTGCGAATCAAGGTAATATCACCAATCTTACCTTGATCTACCAACTGCTTCGCATAACGATAGGAGTCATCAAACCGCCGCATAAAGCCTAACTGAAACTTCAAGTTTGCATGTTGCGCAATGACCTGTTGCGTATGCTCAATTGCCTCAATATCTAGGCCAATTGGCTTTTCACTGAAAACATGCTTCCCAGCATTTAAAGCGCTTTCAATTTGCTGAAGATGAAATCCTGACGGCGAAACAATGAAGACAGCATCGATGTCCGCATGTTGCACCATGTCGTCAAAATCTTCAAAGACCTCTTCGACGCCGAGTTCCTTTTTTGCCCAGTCCAGTTCAGCGGGTACAACACTTGTCGCCGCTTGCAGCTTGGCGTGCTGAATCTTCGTCGCAATGTTTGTCGCATGAATTTTACCCAGCCGTCCCAAACCAACAATGCCGATTTTAATCGTTTTTTGAGTCATCGTTTCAATTACCTCTTTCTATTTTGTCTAAGCAAGACTAAGCATGAATCGCGTTTTTGTTTTGGTAAAAAGTTGGTGTTCCGGCCACATTGATGAGAACAGTTTCCTGATCTTTCTGTGACCGATTCGCAGCAGCGGCCGTAATAGCGGCAATATAGCCGTCCCATGCGCTCGGTCCGACCGGTGGCTCGCTTTTAGCAACCTGATCAATAAATTCTTGAACTTCAGTGTTATATGCCTGAATAAATCGGTTGATCCAACTCATTTCAACAGCCGTTTGCTGATTAGCATTTGAGCGCAGAATCGGTCCAAGGCCATAATTCGGTAACTGCAGTTCGCCTGTTTCGCCGATCACTTCCAGCTTAACTTCATAACCATACTGAGCCGTTACATGAACCAACACCTGAATAACTGTCCCTTTTTTGGTTGTCAAAGTTGCCAACTGCGGATCGTGCAAGCCTTCATTCCTAACCTCTGCTGATTGTCTTGGATAAGTGATCTGAATAGAAGTGTATTCATCATCTAGCAGCCAATGCATTTCATCAATTTCGTGAATCAAGGTATCCGTAATCGCCATTTCATTTGAATAATTGCTGGCTACATTTGGATTAATATGACTCGCTCGGACAACTAATGGCGCACCGATGATCCCAGTGTCCAATTTTTCCTTAAGTGCACGAATGCCCTGATCATACCGACGCATGAAGCCAACCTGAATCACTTTTTTAGACTTTGTCAGTTCTTTATCAACAATCCGTTTGGCACCTTCTAATGTGGTTGCCAACGGCTTTTCGGTAAAAATAAATTTGTCAGTATCCAACGCTTTCAGGACAGTCGCCTCATGTGCCCCGCCAAAACTAACAACGAAAACTGCATCAATATGCGCTCGCCCCATAGCACCTGTTCCAATCACACCAACTTTGACAACCATATTTGTCACTCCTTTAATATTTAAATGCTTTATCAATACCCGTTTGAATATCCTGATACGCTTTTTGCACTTTTGGATTATTGGAAATTTCTGAAACTCCCACGCGCCACCAACTTTGGCCATAACCCTGAGTCATTGTCTTTGGTAAGACTTTGATATCGATCAAAGTTGATACTGTTTGCTTTTTAGCGTCCTCAATGGCCGCAATTAAGCTTTTACGGTCGTTAGCGCGATAAGCTTTTGCCCCGTAGCCTTCAGCAATTTTGGCAAAATCGGTCTTCATAATATCGTTGTCCGCAGTGCGAAATTCAGTGAGATAACTGTTGCTCCCTTGCGCCATCTGCAAATTATTAATGGAAGCAAAGCCTGAATTATCAAAGACTAGAATATTGATTTTCTTATGGTATTGCAGTGCTGTCACTAGTTCGGAATGAAGCATCATAAAGCTGCCATCTCCGACTAATGCGTAACTTTCTTGATCAGGTTGGGCCAGCTTAATACCCAAAGCAGCTGGCACCTCGTATCCCATCATGGAATAGCCGTATTCCATGTGATACGTATTTGGTACGACTGGATCCCAAATCCGCTGCACATCGCCCGGCAAGGAACCTGCAGCTGCAACGATGATACTTGTCGGATCAATCGTATTGTTAACGGCAATAACTGCCTCAGTTTGTGTTAGGTGTGTTTGCAACTTCTCTGCATAAGCGGCCATCGTTTTAGCATCAAATTGATTTTTGACTTCAGGTACATATGCCGGAGCATCGTAATTTGTGTGTGCCAAACGTTGACGCTCTTTTTGCCACGCCTCTTTAATGGTTGCTAGGTCGGTAAACTGGCTTCGGTAATCGGATAAACTTTCTGTCAGCTGACTGAGCGTATCCCGAACATCTGCCACAATTGGAAAAGCGTCAAATTTATACGATTGCATGCGATTCAAATTAATATTGATAAGTTGCGTTTTCCCCGGGTGAATTGCTGTCTTAGAAGCTGTCGTGAAATCCGTATACCGGGTACCAGCCCCAATAATCAAATCCGCTTTGGTAATGACTGCATTGGCAGCGGCAGTGCCTAAGATACCAGTACCTCCCATATTATTAGGAAAATCTGAAGAAATCGCTGATTTGCCGGTGGGTGTTTCTACAATCGGAATGTTAAATCGCTCAGAAAATGTTTCAATGGCAGCTCCAGCATCACTAAACTTTGCCCCGCCGCCTACAATCAAGACTGGCGTTTGACTTGCTTGAATCAGTTCGACTGCTCCAGCCAACTCGGCTGAGCTAGGCTGAACCCGTTTAACAACATGAACACGCTTCTTAAAAAAGCTGAGTGGATAATCATAGGCTTGGCCCTCGACATCTTGAGGCAAGGCGATGGTCACGGGGCCGGCCGTTGCTGGATTTGTCAAAACTTCAAAAGCTTTGAGCAGCGCACTCATCAATTGCTCAGGACGTTCAATCCGATCCCAATATTTGGATACTGGCTTCAACACATCATTCGTTGTCGTATCTGCACTGTAGTCAACCTCAATTTGTTGCAAAACTGGATCTGGCTGGCGCGTAGCAAATGTGTCTGCGGGTAAAAACAGAATTGGGATGCTATTGACATATGCGTTACCGGCGGCCGTCACAAAGTTAGCTGATCCGGGGCCTGCTGAAGCCGTGACTGCAAATATCTTGTGGCGATATAATTGCCGACTATAAGCGATTGCCGTGCTAGCCATTCCTTGCTCATTGTGTCCTTGGTAAACCTTCAAATGACCAGGATCTTCCTGCAACGCCTCGCCCAAGCCCAAGACATTACCATGACCAAAGATGGCAAACAGGCCTTCAACAAATGATGTCACTTGACCATCGACATCAATGTATTGTTGATTCAAAAAACGAACCAAGGCTTGTGCTGTAGTCAGTCGAATCGTTTCTTTTTTAGCATCTGCAGCTACTTGTGCATTTAATTCCGTCGCAGTCATGACTGATGCACCTCCTGAGCTTCGGCCTTTTCGATGAACGCTGTTAGCTGGTCTAAGTTAGGCATTGCTTCTGAAGAACTTAACTGGCTAATGACAATAGAGGCTGCTGCACTGCCATATTTAAGCGCTGTTTCAAGGCCTAACTGATGCTGATAGGCGTACAGAAATCCCGCTGCAAAAGAATCGCCTGCCCCAAAGCTCTTTAATACCTTTGTCTTGAAGACACCGAAGTGGTAAGTTTCGCCAGCCTTGGTATAAGCATTGGATCCTTGTATGCCACTTTTAATGACGATTAAGTTCGCGTCATATTGGAATAATGTGGCAATGGTTTCTTGATCTGTCCGGCCTTGGTGATTTTCCAAAACGTCAAACTCATCACGCGTTCCTATGATGACATCTGCTTTTTGAGCCACAAGTTGATAGTACAAAGATGTTTCTTCGGCATTCTGCCAAGTATAAGGCCGATAATCCAATTCGAAGATGACTTCGACTCCAAGCTCTTTAGCGATTAACAATGCCTTAAGAATAGCTTCTCGTGAAGGACTTTGTGCCAATCCAGTTCCAGAAATGACTAGCATTTTAGTCTGAGCCAAATATGCCCTCGAAACTTCATGCGCATTAAGATATAGGTCAGCTGCTTCATTGCGATACATTAAAATATCGCTTTCTTCAGGACTGATAATTTCGGTAAAGGTTAGTCCAATTTTGTGTCCTGTGTCATCTTTAACCATGTTGGACGTATCAATGCCCACACTAGCCATGTATTGCGTGACATAATGGCCTAATTGATCGTCAGAGACTTTCCCAATAAAGCCAACTTTTTGTCCAAGTTTGGCAGATCCTATCGCAATATTGGCAGGTGACCCACCCACAAATTTTGCAAAAGTTTTCGTATCTTCCAAAGGGCGATTATATTCAACGGCATTCAGATCAACAGCTGCACGTCCAATGGCAATCAAATCAAATTTTTGTGGCATCTGAAGTTTACCTCCTTTAAAAATAATCTCGGTTACTTATTGCCGATCAATAATCCACGCATGTTCCGGCGCATTGTGAAAATGCCAGACACGCGTCGGGCCTGCCATGACGTTGAGATAATAACTGTCATAGCCGTCAGGTACACCCACTGGGTGATATCCCTTTGGCACCACAACAACATCTTGATTTTGCACAGCCATCGTTTCATCTAAACTCAAATCATCCGTGTACACACGCTGAAAAACGAATCCTTGTTTAGGTCGCATTTCATGATAATAAATTTCCTCTAACAGTGACTCTGCTGGCAAATCATCATGATCATGCCTGTGAGGCGGGTAACTCGACCAGTTCGCCGAGTCCGTATAAACTTCCACTAATAAAAGCTTGTCGGCAAAAGGAAGATTGTCCGGCAAAATATTCTGCACAAGCCGTTTATTGTTGTACTTCCCGCGATGTTCAACCTGATGAATATTCCCTCGAATTAGCCGAACCGGAAACGTTTGATTCGTTGGTGCATAGGCAATCAAGATTTTGGCAGCCTGCTTGGCCCTAATACCAAATGCTAAACCCGTGCTGACATACACACTGTCTGTGGGGATTTTGTCAAAAATCGAAGTTCGTTGACCAACATCTTCAAAAGTTTGATCGTCAGCAGTGATAGTTACTTTGCCTTCCAGCACAACAATGCCAGCTTCGAATGCTTCCAAGGTTTCTTCATACGAACTATCTGCAGAAAATTCCAGAACCTTGACGGCTGTATATTTCATCGGTGAGTTGCTTGCATTCACATCCTGAATCAGCCGAACACCTGAAGACAGTTCCTGATTTTGCTTGTGATATAACAGGCTCATGATAATCCCCCTTGTAAGTGTCTTACCCTTATCCTGTTCATCGTCTACTTGAAACGCCGCTGATCATATCGAGCGGTCACAACTTTCTTATGCGTATAAAAGTCCACACTGTCTTTACCATTAGCATGTAAGGTGCCAAAGAAAGAATGTTTCCAGCCAGAGAACGGGAACACTGCAATCGGTGCAGGAACACCTAAATTGATACCCAACATGCCTGCATCAATATTTTCCCTAAAGTAACGGATGGAAGCCGCAGAATCTGTAAACAAGCACGCCCCATTAGCCAATTCAGACGTGTTGGCGATCGCAACCGCTTGTGGCAAGTCCTTTGCCCGTATAACCGAGAGAACCGGCGCAAACATTTCATCATGCCAAATGGTCATATCTGTTTTGACATCTTCAAAAATAGTCGGTCCGACAAAATACCCATCATGTTTCTTGGCTTCTGCTGAACCATCCAACACAAGCTTGGCGCCTTCTTTGACCCCTGTTTGGATGTAGTTCAATGTTCGCTCTTGATTTTCTTTGCGAATAACCGGTCCCAAGAAGACACCTTTATCAAGGCCGTTGCCAATCTTGATATCCTTTGCCGCTTGCGTAAACTTCGCCATAAACTTGTCAGCAATCTCATCTTGAAGGACCAAGACAGATGTCGCCATGCATCGTTCACCAGCTGAGCCGAATGAGGAGCTAATAATGCCTTTAACCGCTGCATCCAAATCGGCATTGGCCAGAACAATCGTATGATTCTTGGCTCCCGTTAAAGCCTGAACCCGCTTCAAATGGTCACTGCCTCGTTTATAAACGTACTCGCCGACACGTTCAGAACCAACGAAACTAATGGCCTTGATGTCTGGATGATCTAAAATGCCATTAACAACATCAACCGCACCATTAACGATGTTGAGCACGCCATCCGGTAAGCCCGCTTCTTGAAAAAGTTCAACCAACCGCTGACTCGTTAGCGGTGTTTTTTCAGATGGTTTCAGAATAAACGTATTACCAGTTGCTACAGCCATTGGAAACATCCAGCAAGGCACCATCATGGGAAAGTTAAATGGCGTAATGCCGCCAACAACCCCAATTGGATAACGATAATTCGTGGCTTCTACATCAGTGGCCACTGATGACAATGAATCTCCCATCATCAAAGTCGGCACACCAGCAGCAAACTCAACGTTTTCAATACCTCGTCCAACTTCAGCAACTGCTTCGTCAAGGCTTTTTCCGTTCTCTTCAGTGACGATTCGCCCAAGTTCTTCTTGGTGCTCAACCAATAATTGTTGGTATTTGAAAAGAATCTTCGCACGCTTTGGAATTGAAACCTTTTGCCAAATCTTAAAAGCCTCTTTTGCTGCCGTAACAGCATCTGCTACGTCTTCACTAGTCGAATGTGGCACTCGCGCCAAAACATCTCCAGTGGCCGGGTTATAAACATTCTCAAAAGTTTCTGTTTTTGCATCCACCCATTTACCATTGATAAAATTCTTTAGCGTCTTAACATTTTGCTTAGTTGTATCCATTTCGAGTTTCTCCCTTCAATGCAGAAGTAACGGCACTCATTAAAGCGCTTTCAAATATTCCGAAAATGATGCTTAGCTAGTTCTTGTTAATCTGACTTTCTTCAGGAAACTTGTCATCGTATTTATTATCCAGTTCAATTTCTTCCAAAGATCTGCCTGCGGTTTCCGGAGCAAATTTCCAAGCAAAGATCAATGAGAGAATATTGGCGCCAACGAAAACTAGGAAGGTATTCGACATGCCCAGTCCTGCCAACATAACTGGGAAGAAATAACCGACAAAGAAGTTACTGATCCACAAGAAGAAGGTCGCAAAGCCCATGCCCAATCCACGAAGACGGGCTGGGTAAATCTCTGACAATAATAACCAAGTTAGCGGCCCTAAAGCTCCTTGGAAAAAGGCTAAATAAATGATGGTCAACAGAATTGTCGCATAAGGTAACAAGGGACTGCCATTTAGAAAATGGCTAGTTAACGTAATGCCGACCAGCGAAAACAACGTTCCACTGATACCAGTTAAAAGCATCTGTCGCCGTTTAAACTTGCTCATCAAATGCATAGTCACAATGGTTGCAACGACAGACGTAACACCATTTAAAATATTCGCAATTAATGCCGCATTTTGTCCGAAACCAGTTGTTTGCAAAATCGTCGTGCCGTAATACATCATGACATTAATCCCGACAATTTGTTGCATGATGCCTAACCCAATGCCGATTAAGACCAAGCGCCGAATCCAGGAAATCTTTAAATCCTTAATCGAAGCATTTCCAACTTCCTGCGCTGATTTCAATGAAATTTTGATTTTTTCCATTTCATCTTTAGCCTGTGCTTCTGTTCTGATTTCACGCAATACTTTTAACGCTTGATCCAATTTACCATTTGCTGCTAACCATCGAGGTGACTCAGGCACAAAGCTCATGCCTATCCATAAAATGATGGCCGGTATGGTCGCCAATACGAGCATCCATCGCCAAATGCCGGGAATGTGTCCCAAAGTTGTGCCCAAAATAGCATTAAAGACAAAGGCGAAAAGTTGTCCTGACACAATCATGAACTCATTTTGCGTCACAATTCTTCCGCGCAGGTTCGATGGCGCCACCTCAGCCAAGAATGTTGGCACGATCACCGAAGCTCCGCCAACTGCCAGCCCTAGAATAAAGCGAACACCAGCTAATATAGGGGCATTTGGTGATAACGCAGATGCAATGGTTGAAACGACAAACAACATGGCTAAGCCAGTGATGACTTTATGGCGCCCTTTTCGATCCGAGATTCTCCCAGTCAGCACTGCACCGAATGCAGCACCAAGTGTTAATGAGCTGGCAACAAATCCTTCCATTCCAGGCGACATGTTAAGTTCACTTGCTCGCGTCATAAATGGTAGTGCGCCATTAATCACACCCGTATCATACCCGAACAGCATGCCGCCAAAAGTGGCAATCACTGAAATAATGCGTAGTCGTTTACGAGCTGACTTAGGCAGTTTTTCCGAAAGCATAGCCGCTTCTTTTTGTGCAGCGAGTGCAACATCGGCTTTGTTCGCAACGGCTTCTAATTCTTTGCGCATTTCTTAAACCCTCCAAACTGACTAAAGCTTTATAAGAGCAACGAATTAAGCGCTTACTTTATGATCACATTGCCATCATAGAGTTTAATCAGATCAAAGTCAACTAAAATGTACTCAACACTTGTTCACAACATGTTCACCATTTATCTATATACGTCTTAAAAGATGAAATGTGAATTCGCACGATGGTATGATTAAGTCAGTTCAAACAGTTATTCAGCATGCTACCACTCAAAATGCAGTATGTTTAAACGTTCATTTGTGGCCATCCCCTTGCCTACGAAGAATCACGATTTCTAGATTTTTTAGGAACTTGGTTTCGCATGATTCTAATCGATGCTATTGATCATGTCTGAGACAACGACGAAAATCACGCGGTTGAATTCATTCAGGCTTGATTGTATTAGCCAAACTCTCAATTTATTGATAAAGTCACTTAATCAATAAATAGGTGTTCTTCTTTTAGTCAAAATATGGTCATTAAGTTGACCGCCTTATGCTATAATCAGGTTGACCAATTGTTTAGAAAGGAAGGTGACATCCATGCTTAGAAAAGAACGAATTGATGCGATGCAGCATTATATTAACGAAGTCAGAACTGCTTCCATGAAGGAACTCGAAGACAAATTTTCTATAGCCCCTAGCACACTCCGTAGAGATCTTGCTAACTTAATCGATGCTGGTACTGTCAAAAAAGTATACGGCGGTGTCACTGCTACCTTTAACAGAGCGAAGCCCAACGCGCTAACCATCTACAGTGAACGGCAACTTTCTGCTCCCTCCGAAAAACGTCAAATTGGTCGAGCCGCTGCGCAATTAATCGAACCAGACGATTTGATTTTCATCGACTCTGGTACAACAACGGCTGAAATGGGCGCCTATTTACCTTCCGAGTTTTCATTTACACTCGTCACTAACAATTTAGAGATCATTAATAAAGCCGCTCCCCTTGGGAATATTAAGTTGGTCATTATTGGCATGAATTTTGATCGACGAACCCAGTCCTTTACAGGAATTGACAATATGAATATTTTCAGTCGCTTTAATATTGGTAAAGCCTTTATGGCAGCAACAGGCATTTCTATTACTAGAGGGCTGTCAAACTCTGAATATAACGAATATTTGATTAAATCTGAGATTTTTAAAAAAGCGCATCAAAAAATACTGTTAATCGATCACACTAAGTTTGATCGTGTTTCATTACTGACCTACGGTACTTTGAAAGACATTGATGCCATTATCACCTATGGCGACATTGCGCCCAAGTATGTCGACTTTCTTGCTGAAAATGACGTTCAGCTAATTAATGCACAAACAGGCAGCATCGTTTCCGAGTCAGCCGATAAATAACCCTGCTTTTCATCTACTTGAACGCCTCAATCAGCTGTTGCTGCATTCACCTGACACACAATAAAAACAAAAATGACTTCATTCCCCAAAATTTGGAATGAAGTCATTTTTTATTTATAAGTTCATCAGGAATACTTGATCATTAAGCAATCAGTTACACTGAATCCCCTTATATAGACGTTTGCCTTAGAAATCCGTTGTATCTGGGTCAGTTGCTAAGCCGGCTTCACCGTGCAAAGCATCAATCAAGGTCATATCATGATGGCTCAGTTCAAAGTCGAACAACTCGGTGTTTTCCTTAATCCGATCGTCATGAACGGATTTCGGCAATGGTAAGAAACCGTGTTGCAATGACCAGCGGAGGACGATCTGAGCAACACTCTTTTGATAGCGTGCGGCAATTTTCTTTAAGGCATCAACTTGGAAAATTTTGCCTGTGCCAAGTGGGCTGTACGCTTCACTTAAAATATCATGGGCGTCATTATACGCCACAACTTCTGGCTGCAAATCACTTGGATTCAAGAAAATCTGGTTAACCATTGGCTTGACAGTAGCTGTTTTTAGCAAAGCGTCAATGTGCTTGGCGCGGAAGTTTGAAACCCCAATTGCTCGAACTTTTCCGGCTTTGTACGCTTCTTCCATGGCCTTCCATGACCCTGCATTAGTTTCTTCCCAATTATCACGGAACTTAATTGGGTTTGGCCAATGAATTAAATATAGATCCACATAATCAACGCCCAGTTTCTTGAGTGATTTATCTAGCGCTGCTTTAGTCGCCTCGTAACCGTGATCACCATTCCAAAGCTTAGTGGTTAAGAAGATCTGATCGCGAGGTACGCCGGATGCGCGCATACCTGCACCAACGCTTTCTTCGTTACCGTAAGCAGCCGCCGTGTCAATATGGCGATAGCCTGCAGCCAATGCCGCTTCGACACTATGCTTGGCAACGTCGCCATCAGGGGTCTGCCAAGTGCCGAACCCGACGATCGGAATCTTAACACCATTACTTAATGTATATGTGTCGGTCAATTTGGTTAAATGTGCCAAAATGAGCATCTCCTTTACTGGGTACTACTATAAGCTTACCACAAGTAAGTAGTTGATTGAATGTGTTAGCAGCCCAGCTTCACACTTGCATCAGTCAAAAATAGCGATATCCTGATCAATCGTCTTTCTTAGCATTCAAAAAATGCTTGGTTGCTAAGACATCTAGCAAAACCAAGCATCTTCTTTTAACACGCTATTAACGCGCCATCATTTGATTCAACAATGCCTTCCCAGCTGCTTCACTTTGACGGAAAGCTTTGCCTAACGCAATTGTTTTATCAACAATAATGCTTTGCGCATCAATCACATGATACGGATGATCACCGGCTTTTTCCTGTGCAAACGATAGCTCAGTACACCCAAGGACAATGACGTTGACATTAAAATCATCATGCATCCGTTGAAGAATACGATGATACAGGGCCGCGTTGACTTCGCCCTTTTCCTTGACGTATTTATAAATCAACTCAGTGACCATGTCTTGCAGCGCCTGATCGCCAAGAACGACTTCACGCCCGCTAGTTTCGATTTCATGACTGTAAATGCCGTCTTGGATCGTTCCTTGGGTCGCAATCAATCCCACCCGCTTTTCATTTGGAAAACGCTCACACATATCGCTGATGGCTAAATGTGGCATGTGTAGCAATGGAATCGGTGTCGCTGCGGCTAATTGGTCATAGAAATAATGAGCCGTGTTGCAGACAATGACCATGAACTCCGGATTGAGCAAACTTTGATCTTGAATGTCTTCCAACAAATCCGGATAAAAGCTAGGCTTGCTATGATCCAAAATGTAATCCGTACGGTCAGGAACAGTCGCATCGTTAACCAGAATGTAATTCAGATATTCTTGATCGCTGTGCGCGTGGGTACGCTGGTTTAACAAACGGACATAACTCTCGGTTGCCGGCGTGCCCATGCCGCCAATAACGGTGAAAAATTGACGCATTCGTATCAGCCTTCCTGTAGCGATTTAGCGACTTGCTTTACAACAGCCATGTCTGTTGGCCATGGTGTATTGACGCCGCGTACCTTTTGATAGGGGTCGGCCCCTTTGCCAGCCACCACCACGATATCATTTGGTCCGCTGTCGCTAATAGCTTCAGCAATGGCCTTTTGCCGATCAAGCACTTTGTGTACTTTAACTTTGCTATGATCGATTTTACTATCGATTTCCTCAATGATGTTTGCTGGATCTTCGTACCCAGGATCGTCGGTAGTCAAGAATGCCTCAGTTGCAAACTCAGTGAGAACCTTAGCAAATCCGGGACGACGAGAAACACCTTTATCACCGGGGGATCCAACCACAACCAGTAATCGAGGATCCTTGTAAGCGTGTTTCAAAAACGACAATAACGCCTTCATACTAGCGTAGTTGTGCGCATAATCAACATAGACAGCACCATGTCCGGCAACTTTCGTATGCTCCATGCGGCCGGGGATTTTAACTTTTGCAATACCCGGAACAGCGGCAGATGCATCCACGCCAGCCAATCCAGCACCAATAATAGCAGCCGTCGCGTTACTTTCGTTAAAATCACCAATCAAAGCAAGCGAGTAGTGACCGCCGATGTTCAATGCTGCTGCTTTTTCCGTGACTGGTACTAAAGTGAAACGACTCTCAGCAACGTCAGCTTCCTGACTATCAAAGCGAAAATCAATATCGATATCATCGCGTTTAGGTCTGAAGCCAGCACTGGCAAACAGGTAGATGCTTTCTGGATAAGTGGTGGTCGTTGCGGCAGCATAAACCTGGTCAAAATGCTCGGTTTCGGCATTAATGACCACTTTGCGCGCATTGACCAACAATTGCAGCTTGTTGTGTAAGTAATTAGCAAAGGTTGGATGTTCATTCGGTCCGATGTGATCTGGCGTAATGTTCAGGAAGAAGCCGACGTCATACGTCAATCCAAAAACGCGATTGCGCAAATATGCCTGACTCGACACTTCCATCACGAGATGGGTCATACCGTTTTCGACAGCCTCGCGCATATCGCGGAAAAGATCGAGGCTCTCTGGCGTTGTCAGATTAGACTTGAAACGCTGATCGGGCTCAGGGCCAACAACCGTATCAATTGTAGAAAAAAGCGCGATATGTCGTGGACGAGCCTCATTTAAAATAGCTTCTGTAAAATAGGAAGCTGTGGTTTTCCCCTTGGTTCCTGTATAAGCGACCACAAACAAATCATCTTGCGGATAATCAAAGAAAGCAGCGCTCAAAATCGCCATTGCTTTAGTAATATTCCGCACGATCAAGGCGTTTAAGCCGTTGCCTTCAACGTAAGGTTTCTCGGCAACATAAGTTCGCGCACCGTTGTCCTTGGCCATGGAAAGATAAATTGGTCGGAACTTGTCGCCTTTGCAGAAAAACAGTGTTGGTCCAGAGACCTTGCGTGAATCATAGGCGATGCCGGTCATATCGACATCTTCAGTATTCTGAATTGCTGCACTCTTTAGCAGATGATGTTCCTTTAATAATAAGATACATGCTCTAAGTGATAGTGCCATTGGGCTGCTACTCCTTTTTATATGCCGTGAATTCAAGCTTCATTATAGCATAAGCGCGGTACTGGCATTAAACCAGTCGGACTGTCACGACTATCTGTGTGCCGTCTTGGTTCATGCTCAAAGTTCATTGATTATCTTTTTTTATGCAGATGCAATGTTCATTAACGTCACCTGATACGAACCGCTTGGCGCTGTCACCGTGACGGTATCGCCTGCGTGGTGCTGCCGAATAGCGGCGCCCAAGGGAGAATTGATGGCAAGCTTGTCTTGGCCCATCCCAGCTTCGGCAGGGCCGACAAGTTCATAAGTCGCTTGGTCCTCGTCATCATCGAACTTAAGTGTGATCCTATTGCCAATATCGGCAATATCACTAGCGGCCGGGTGCGTGACTTTAGCATAACGAATGAGTTTATCCAGATATCGCAATCGGCCTTCTAGCTGGCGCAACTCACGCTTAGCAGCGCTATATTCCGCATTTTCCGAGCGATCCCCCAACGCTGCCGCATCGGCCAAGTTCTTGATCTTTGCAGGCCGAATGGTTTTAAGGTCTTCAACTTCCTGCTTCAAGTTAGCCAAACCTGTTGGCGTGATCTCGTGATAGGTGACCATTTCAATGCCTTCTTTTTTATCTGAAAACTAACTCTCTACTTGTTGCAAAAAAGGTGAACGTGATGATCTCCATTCGGAGTTCAGGACATTCACCACTTTTTCGTTTTTGGATCAATGAGGTAACTGCTGGACTAGAAAATATTGCTGAAGAAATCGCCAATGCCACGGAAGATCAGGACAAAGAAGTTTGCTTTGTTATCGGTCTTGGTGGTCTTTAAGGTAATGCCTTCGCTTGCTGAACTGCCGACAAAGCCAAGGTTGTCACCTTTGGCGCTAACTTCCAGCTGCGCAATCGTGGTACCTTTTTTGACTGGTGCTTCGACAGTATTCTTCTTCACGCCTTTTGCTGGCGTGTAAGTATATTGAAGTGATTGTTTGCTGCTGTTAGATGGCACAACAGCAACAGCCTTGGTTGACGGCGCAATCGGCGTTGTCCGTGATTGACCACGATTGACCTTGACGCTGTCGTACCCTTTAATCCCCTGACCAGCTGCAGCTAACATCATCGTTTTCCAATTTTCCAAAACATTGGTCATCAATTTTTTGGTTTGATCAAAACGGCGAGTTTTAGCATCACCATTTGCATGCAAGATAACCGTAATAATTCGCATGCCATTTTTCTCAACCGTCCCTGTAAAACAATCCCCAGCGGCATCAGAAGTACCTGTCTTCAAGCCATCAACTGGGAGGTTCTTATCATAAGACACTAGGCCCTTGAGCATCCAGTTCCAATTTTCCATATCGATCGCATCACTGGTTCCCTTACGGAATGTCTGTTTAGCAATACTCGTGGTCTTAAGGACTTCTGGATGATCTTTCAGTAAATGTTGTGCCACCTGGGCCATATCTTTTGCGGACATTTCGTTCTCCGCGTTATCATCTGTACCGGGTACCTTAGCATCTTTCAATTGGCTGTTATTCAAACCGGTCACGTTGACAATTTTTGCATCGGTGATACCCCAGCTATTGAGTTTTGCAGTCATCTGACTGACAAATTTCTCCTGACTGCCCGCTACTTTTTCAGCTAATAACATCATCGCTGCATTCGCCGAATAAATTAAAGAAGCATCGTACAGTTCGCGGACTGAATAAGAGCCATCGCGCCGCAACGGTACATTACTAAGGTCACGATTCTGACTGAGTTCCCAGATTGCGTTATTCAGTGTCACTTTGTCATCCCAATTGATCTTACCGGACTTAATTGCGTCAAGCACCAGCTCAATGCTCAACATTTTGGTCATAGATGCAATTGGTAAAACACTGCTGGCATTCTTAGCATATAATATCTTGCCAGTAGTCGGTTCAATGGCTACTGCTGCCTTGGCGTCAACTAGATTGGTATCGCTGCTCTCTGCCGCAGATACCGACATTGCTGGCGCAGCACCCCCAATCATCAATACCGCCACCACTGCGGCAATCAACCCGCGCATCAACTTCTTCATTTTGACTTTCCTGCTTCCTCATTAGATTTATTTTTATTGTCTGTCAGCGAAGCGCCAACTTTTAATGGTAAATGAATCACAAAGCTTGTTATCTCCGGGCTAGAATCGGCATAAATATACCCGCCATGCAAAGCGATGATACTTTGGGCAATCGCTAACCCAAGACCAGTCCCGCCAGTTTCCTGCGATCGGCTTTCCTCAACGCGATAAAAACGATCAAACAACTGACTCAAAGCATCATTCGGAATTTGTGCGCCATCATTTGAGACCTTAACAACGACTTCACTACCGATACGTTGTGCATCAAGAAAGATGTGACGCCCGCCTTGGCCGTACTTAAGCGCATTAACAATTAAATTGTTGAACACCCGGCCTAATTTTTCAGTATCAGCTTCCATCATCAACGGGTCAGGTTCCCCGCTGACCAGAATCCGCATATGCTTCTTATGCGCCTCCAGCTCAAAACTAGCTGCCAGTTGCTCTAGCATCGCAATCATGTTAAAACGTACGGGATTCAGCTTGGTCGTGGTCGATTTAACCTTGGTGTACTCAAAAAGGTCCTCAACCAGTACTTTCATCTGCTTAGCCTTCAAATAAGCCGTGTGCGTGTACTTGAGTAGCTCTTCTTCACTGCGATATTGATGATCTTCAATCAGGCCAAGATAACCGATAATGGACGTTAGCGGCGTTCGAATATCATGGCTGACATTAGTAATCAGCTCATCTTTACTCTGTTCGATCCGCCGTTCCTCGGCCATTGAATTGACGGTTGAATCAACAAGCGCGTTAATGCTGCTGACAACCTTTTGCAACTCCGTATTGACCTCAAACTTAATCCGATGATCAAGATGACCATCGGCAATAAAATGTAGCTCCGCAATGACGTGACGCATTTGCATTTGCCGATATCGCCGAGCAAGTCGCCAATACACCACAATGACATCAGCAATCGCCATCAGTGCTAGGAAAAGATTGGACCAGCTCCACAAATGAAATCCACGGCTGCCAAACGTCAGATTCGTTTTCACACCCCAGATAGCATTTTCCAAACCAGGATTGTGCGCGATCATCTGATTAATCAACACCAGCAAGGCAAAATTAAGCATTAACAGCAGAATCACCGTTACGATGCCTTCAATCCAAAGTTCGGATTTTTCCTTACCAGTTAGTTTGACTTTTTCACTCATGATCGTTAGGCCTCAACCTTATAGCCGACGCCCCAAACTGTTTCGATCACCTTCTCGCCATCGGTCGCTTCTTCAATCTTGTCACGCAGATGCGAGACATGCACCATAACGGTTTTCGCTGAGACGATTGATTCCTGCTGCCAAACGCGTTCAAAAATCTCATCAGCCGAGAAAACACGATTCGGATGGCTAGCCAGCAAGTACAGAATGCCGAATTCCAGCGCGGTTAGCTGAATTTGCTTGCCGGTAAGGGTGGTGACTTCATGACTATCTTTTTTGATCGTTAGCGGACCGACTTCAAGCACATCCGGTTCCGTATTGGTCACCTCATTTTGACTTCGGCGCAACAAACTCTTGACGCGCGCCATGACCTCTAGCGGATTGAATGGCTTGGTGACATAATCGTCTGCTCCAGTAATAAGGCCTTGAATCTTGTCCATATCTGCTGTTTTAGCCGAGACGATAATGATTGGAATCTGTGAATCTTTGCGGACTTCTTTGACAACATCCATCCCAGACATATTAGGCATCATAATATCGAGGATCATCAAAGCAATATCAGGATTGGTCACAAGCTTAGTAATGGCTTCCTTACCGGAATACGCCTGAATCGGTTCGTAACCTTCGTTTTTAACGTAAATACTTAGTAATTCGACGATTTCTTTATCGTCGTCAACAATTAAAATTTTCATTGTATTGGCTCCGTTTATGAGAAGAACTGTAGGGTCTGTTACATCAAAGTCCATTGTACCAAAGTTGACCGGGGAATTCTTTACGAAAAGCCTAAGAAAACAGGGCTAGAATAGGTACAAAAGTGTTGATTTAATCGCAAAAGAAGGCGGCTAATTGAAAGATTTGACAAAAATGGTCACAGCAAGTTTACCCTCAACCATGCACATCGCTGGCATTAACATTGCCCGCTCAAGCGGAAGTACTTACTGGCTATTAAGGCAATCCTCCCAATGGCTCACCTTACGCCTTGCCACACATCCCCATTGGTTACGAGGTGTTCGTCAGCTACAGGTTGTTTTACCAGCATCATCAGCCCGCCACGACTCGATAACCATATTGACAAAAGCCTTAGCGAGTCCTGCCGCGGCCAAAAACACATATACCTTTACAGCAATTGACACGGCTCTTGCCAACATGCTGCTGTGGACAGCGTCGCGTAAACTGGTCTTCATGCTGCGCCTGACCCCCGAGATGGCCACGACTCATAAAATGACCCCTTTTAGTTTACAACAAGATTTTGCGCCGCTACCGCTTTTCTTGGGTGATCGTAACAATAGTAATGACTTATTGCTACCTGTCCATGATGCCAAGTTGCAACAAAGTCTGATTGATTTTTATAGTGCTAATTTGCTATTCACGCAATTCTCCAGTCATCAGTTAGTGAAACTTTTGCCAACTGCACAATGGCTGCAAACCATTCTGACAACTGTACCCACTAATCCCGCTTGGCCATTGACATTGGCCACAACTTTCGGCACGGAACTACTTGACGTGATTCATCGGGCACGAATGTAGCCTCTTAATCATAGCGCGTTCGCCAAAAAAGGCCCGCACTGCAACCAATGGCAGTACGAGCCTTTTTGTGATACCAATCTTTTATTGAACGGAATAGTTAGGTGCTTCCCGCGTGATCTGCACGTCATGCGGATGGCTCTCGCGTAAACCAGCACCGGTAATTTGAATGAACTGCGCATTATCTTGGAGTTCTTGAAGATTCGGTGCACCGACATAACCCATGCCGGATTCAATACCACCGAGCATTTGGAAAATCACATCGCCGAGACTGCCCTTGTAAGCCACGCGGCCTTCGATGCCTTCAGGAACCAGTTTGTTTGCTTCGTTAACCCCGCTCTGGAAATAACGATCACTAGAACCGTGGGCCTGCGCCATCGCGCCAAGTGAGCCCATGCCGCGATAAGTCTTGAAGCGGCGGCCTTGATAAATTTCGAACTGGCCAGGTGCCTCATCAGTGCCGGCCAAAAGGGAACCGAGCATAACGGCATTGCCGCCAGCTGCCAAAGCCTTTACGATATCACCGGAATACTTGATCCCACCGTCAGCGATAATTGTCTTGCCGCGCTTACGGGCAACACTGGCGGCATCATAGATGGCAGTCAGTTGTGGCACACCGACACCGGCAACGATCCGGGTTGTGCAGATTGAACCGGGGCCAATGCCAACTTTGACAACATCGACACCAGCATCATACAACGCTTCCGTTGCTTCAGCCGTGGCCACATTACCGGCAATCAGAGTTGCTAATGGGAACTGTTCCCGAATCTCTTTGATTTTCCGAATCACGCCAGCACTATGCCCATGGGCCGTGTCGATCACAATCGCATCGGCACCGGCATCAAGCAAAGCTTGCGCCCGATCAAAGGTGTCAGAGGTAACGCCAACCGCTGCTGCAACCAACAAACGGCCATGCGCATCTTTAGCAGCATGTGGGAATTCAACCACTTTTTCAATATCCTTGATCGTAATCAGCCCACTAAGGCGGCCTTCCTTATCGATCAACGGTAATTTTTCAATTTTACGAGACTGTAAAATAGCTTCGGCATCTTCGATTGAAGTGCCAGCCGGCGCGGTCACAAGCCCTTCCTTGGTCATAACCGTGTCAATCAGCACACTTTTATCATCAACATAACGCAGATCACGGTTGGTGATGATGCCGGTCAACTTGCGATCTGTGGTGTTATTAACAATCGGGACGCCGCTAATCCGATATTTTTTCATTAAATCTTCAGCATCACTAACCGGTTTATCGGCCGTCAGGAAGAATGGATCGACAATGACACCATTTTCACTGCGCTTCACCTTCAGCACTTCATCCGCTTGTGCTTCGATGCTCATGTTCTTATGGATCACGCCCAACCCGCCTTGGCGTGCCATTGCAATTGCCATAGCACTCTCGGTAACGGTATCCATCCCCGCCGAGATGATTGGGATATTCAGCTTCAAGTTGTCCGCCAGTTGTACAGACAGATCGACATCGTGAGGTAAAACATGACTTTCTGCAGGTATCAACAACACATCATCAAACGTAAAACCGCGCCGGGCAAACTTTGTATCCCAAAGACTCATAGCGTAATCCCTCTTTCAATTTTTAGTTGTTGACTAATGTACTACCGGAATTTAGGCACGTCAAACAAGTCTAACCATTTTTTTCGAAACGCCGGTATCATAGGCTTAAAAATGAAAGAAAGTCTCATAATCGTTCATATGGAACCGAACAAAATTTTATCAGCTATAGCTTTCTCAAAATAATGTTCGGCTTTTGTCGTGTGTTGTGACGCGTCATTTAATATCATTCGTTTTTTACCCGCTAAAACCTTCGCATGTAAAATGACAAGAACATTTGCCGTTTTCCCTCACTGGCAATACAAAAAAAGCCGCCATTTTCGGCGACTGTTGGATTTTTTAAAAAGTAGATACCCGATGTTGAAATCGGACTATCAGCTTATCTCTGGAAAAAGCTTTTGAGGTGATACCGGTGCTGTAAGACCCAGTGAATCCCATAGGCAATGGCGCCAATAATGATATTGACGAACCACGGCATTGGGCGCGTGAACGGCGTGTCAAGCATCGCCAAGGCACTGCCAATGAACGTGATCGACACGACTAAGACAACACCGCCGCCCAAGACAAGCCAAGCACTGCGGCGTTTCTTTTTATCTTGCTGCATCCAGTCAGCATAATAAACGAAGAAGAGACCAGCCATTAGACTCAACATCACTAAGTAAACAAAACTGCTGCTGGCGGCATTTTGCGACTTGGTATCGAAGTAGGCAAGTGCCCCATACATAACCGCTAAAATCGACATGAAGAACAGACTTTGGTCAATGACCATCAACCACATTGGCTTTTTAGGCTCAGGTTTTGGCGTATGCAGAATTTCGTCTGCCTTTACCGTAACCGGTCCGTAAAGCTGATTGGCTGGCTTGCCTTGTCGTTGCGCTGTGATGATCTCGGGCAACATCGTTTTGAGTAGTTCTTCTTCATCCGCCGCGTTCATACCGCCGTCTTTTAACTCACGGCGTAGTTTGAAAATATATTCATCATTTTTATTAGTGAGCCGTGCAATCAGCTCTGGCACAGTGGTCGCAGGCTTTTCCTGTTTCACATGTGCATTTTTAGCCGCCGTTGCTTGATCTGCTGACGACTCATCAGTGGCTGCCGACTGTACTTTTGATGCTGTTTGTTCAGTCGTAGCAGTATTTTTACCAGTTACTGCAGCATCGGTTGCCGTCTGTTTCGTCTCTGCTTCATGTTTCTCTGCCATTGGAAACTCCTATCTCCTAAGTCGTTATGCGTTAGACATTGAACCGGAATTCAATGATGTCCCCATCCTGCACTTCATATTCTTTGCCTTCGGATCGATAACGGCCTGCTTCTTTAACCGCCTGAACAGATCCGTACTTGTCTAAATCGGTGAAGGACATTGTCTCGGCGCGAATAAAACCGCGTTCGAAGTCGGAATGAATAATCCCAGCAACTTCTGGAGCCTTCATTCCCTGTCTAAATGTCCACGCACGGGTTTCTTTGCCACCGGCTGTGAAGAAGGTTGCCAATCCCAGCAAATGATAGCTAGCCTTGATCAGCTTATCCAACCCAGACTCGTCGACACCTTCTGCTGCCAAAAAGTCTGCCTTTTCATCGTCATCCAGTTCAGCAATTTCTTCTTCAGTTTTGGCAGAAATCGCAATCACTTCGGCACCTTCTTTGGCAGCCTCGGTCTTGATTTGCTTGACGTAATCAACCGAATCCGGATCAGCCATCGCTTCTTCAGCAATGTTAGCGACATACAAAACTGGCTTGCTGGTCAGCAAGAACAAGCCTTTGACAATCTTCAGCTCATCTTTATCAAAGTCGATGCTGCGAACCATCCCGCCATCTTCCAGTACGGGCTTAATCTTTTTGAGCACCTTGAATTCAGCCTGCGCTTCTTTGTCATTGGTTTGTGTTCGCGCCACTTTTTCAACTTTAGCATAGCGTTTATTGACAGCATCAAGATCAGCGATGGCCAATTCCATATTAATCGTCGCCATATCCTCTAACGGGTCGACTTTGCCAGTTACACTGGTGATGTTGTCATCATCGAACGCTCGGACAACATGAACAATCGCATCCACCTGACGAATGTTTTCAAGGAACTTGTTGCCGAGTCCTTCACCCTTAGAAGCACCTTTAACAATGCCGGCAATATCTGTGAATTCAAAAGTTGTATGAATAATCTTCTTGGCCGGAATCAATTCATCGATTCGTGCCAGACGTTTATCTGGCACTTCGACCATCCCGACATTCGGGTCGATTGTAGCGAATGGATAGTTCGCCATCTCGGCGCCTGCTTTAGTGATTGCGTTAAAAAGCGTGGACTTACCGACGTTTGGAAGCCCTACGATACCTGCTGTTAAAGCCATTTGGTTACTTCACACTTTCTATTTAGTCTGTCTGCTCTACATGACCCAACACTTTTTTGAGTCGTTTTTCAAAATCGCGCCGGGACATCATCACAATATGACCGCATCCGGTACATTTGATCTTGATATCAGCACCTAAGCGGATAATTTCCCATTTGTTGGTACCGCAAGCATGCGGTTTCTTCATCTGAACGAGATCATGTAAATCATACATTTGTCCACCTCCAGCGTTGTTGTGCTTGTCGGACCGGATTAAACGCGTTCACTGGCCCAGAAACCTGCGTGTAAGGACCTTGGACGCAGGTTTCTAAACGGGCTGCTCACGCTCTGCTAGTTAGTCAATATTGACGTCGAGCATGGCCAAGATCCGATTCAAATCTTTTTCGGAAGTGAAGTCAATCTCGATCTTGCCTTTGCCTTTGTTGCCTTCATTAATATTCACCTTGGTGCCAAAGCGTTCGCCAAGTTGGTTCTCAGTTGCCCGCACGTATGGCGACTTTGGCTTTTCTTTGGTTGCCGGGCGCGTGTTGCCAGCATTCATCTGATTAATGAGCCGTTCTAGCTGGCGCACAGTCAGGTTCTCATTGATTGTCTTCTTGGCCACACTCACCATTTTGGACTTATCTTTGAGACTTAACAGCGTCCGTGCCTGTCCCATTGACAGCTGATTGGCACTTAACATTTGTTTGACTTGCTGCGGCAGTGTCAAAAGGCGTAAGTAGTTCGCAATATAAGGTCGGCTTTTGCCAAGTCGTGCCGATACTTCTGCTTGCGTCAGATTCAGACGCTTGATCAAGGTGTCATAAGCCTGGGCTTCGTCTAGCGGCGTCAGATCTTCCCGCTGCAAGTTTTCCAGCACAGCGATTTCCATCATTTCGGGATCATTGAAGTCCCGAACAATGGATGGAATAGTCTCCTTGCCAGCCAATTTAGACGCACGGAAGCGACGTTCACCGGTAATAATCTCATAGCCTGAAACACTCTTGCGGACAATGATCGGTTGGAACACGCCGGTTTGTTTGATCGAACCAGCCAGTTCCTTCAAGCCTTCCTCATCAAACGTTTTACGCGGTTGGTAGGGATTTGGTCGGATGTCAATCAGCGGTAATTCTTCAACTGTATTATTGGCACTCAGATCTGGGCTCTCAAAATCTTTGAAAATCGCATCGATACCACGGCCTAAGCCTTTGTTATTCTTATTCGCCATGAGCAGCCAGCACCTCCTTGGCTAAAGCCTCGTAAACCTCTGATCCCCGGGACTTTGGATCAAAATCCACAATTGGCAGACCATAGCTTGGCGCCTCCGCCAATCGCGTAATCCGCGGAATCACCGTTGCATATACTTTATCGCCAAAATACTTGCGGACCTCGTCAATGACTTGTGCGCCGAGATTGGTCCGCGCATCATACATTGTCAACAACACCCCTTCGATCGCTAAGCTCGGATTAAAGTGTTTCTGAACCAACCGCACCGTGTTTAGTAACTGGCTTAAGCCCTCCAAAGCGTAATATTCGCTTTGGACCGGGATTAAAATCGAGTCGCTTGCTGTAAATGCATTGATCGACAATTGGCCAAGCGATGGCGGGCAATCAATCAAAATATAATCGTATTGATCCTCCACAGGATGCAATCCCAGCTTCAATCGCATTTCACGCGCCATTTGGCTGGTTAACTCGATCTCAGCGCCAGCCAGTTGAATGGTGGCTGGCACAATCGACATGTTCTTATGTTTCGTTGGCAGAATGGCTTCGGTAATCGGCTCTTCATTGACTAGCACATCATAAATATCCTTTTCAACTTGGGCCTTTTGAACGCCGACGCCACTAGTCGCATTGCCTTGTGCATCAGCGTCCACAATCAAAATCTTCTTGCCAAGGTTGGCCAAACAGGCGCCCAGATTGACCGTGGTGGTGGTTTTGCCAACGCCGCCTTTTTGGTTAGCGACTGCGATGATATGTGCCATGAGCTCCTCCTATCTCTTTTCTTTCGGAATCTCGATGATCATTCGGTAAGCGTCGTCAGTATCTTCTTCTTTTGCTGTGACCGTCATACCGGTTTCCCGGATCATTTTAACCGAACGTTTTAATGTGTTCCAAGCAATGCGCGTATCATGGCTCACCGCGGATCGTCGAACTTTAGGTTTCGGTTTTGGGGTTGGCTTCTTAGGCCGCAACATCTCATTGATAAGGGCACTGGTTTCTTTAACGGTCAGATCGTCTGCAAAAATCTGGTGTAAGGCGGCAACCTGTTGCTTCTCGTCTAACTTCAGTAGTTCACGACCATGCCGTTCACTGATACGCGACTTCATTAAAGCTTCTTGAACTGGCTCGCTTAGTTTCAATAAGCGGATTTTGTTGGCGACAAATGCCTGACTTTTACCGAGTTGCTCGGCCAAAGCAGCCTGTGTCAGATGATTGAGTTTCATAAGTGCCACATAAGCTTGGCCTTCTTCAATCGCACTCAAGCCTTCGCGCTGCAAATTTTCAACTAGTGCCATGGATGCACTTTCGTCGTCGTCCATTTTCTGCACAATGGCTGGCGCTTTTTCCCAGCCCAGGGTTTGCATCGCGCGATATCGCCGCTCACCCGCGATGATTTCGTACTTTTCCGGTTTATATTCACGGACAATAATCGGCTGCAACAGGCCATGATCCTTGATCGTCGTTGCTAGCTCCCGAATCGATTCCGGCGTAAAGACTTTGCGCGGCTGGAATTGGTTAGGCACGATTGCGGTCATTGGCAGTTGTTGAACAACCGTTTCGTCGTCAGGCTTTTTATGGCCAAAAATGGATGATAATGGCACGCGTTATGCACCTCCCAAAGGTTGCTTATTCGGTATCCCCGGCTTGCGCGGATATTTGTTTGGTGTTGGTTTAACTTTGTCGATGACCAGCAAATGACGTGGATCGCCGGTTTCCGGCAACGTCAACGCAGCATCTTGGGCCAATTTGCCGCCAAGTAAGCCAATCGCTGACTTGGCAGCAATTAATTCTGCGGGTGTCGCCGCGGCTTTCATGGCCACAAAGCGACCTTGCGGCTTTACTAGTGGCAAACAGAGCTCAGCCAAGACATCCAATGCCGCAACCGCACGAGCCGTGACCAAATCAAAACTGGCACGGTGTGGCGATTTTTTGGCACCAAAAGCTTCGGCGCGGTCATGAAAGAGCTGAACATCTGTCAGCTCCAAACGCGCCGTTAATCGTTCGAGAAAGCCAATTCGCTTTTGTAAAGAATCCACGATGGTGATTTTGAGTTGCGGGAACGCAATTTTTAACGGAATTGATGGGAAACCTGCCCCAGCACCCACGTCACAAACTGACATTACTTGTGTCTGAAGCTCAGGTAGCACCAACGCAAGCGTTAGTGAATCGTAGAAGTGTTTGAGGTAGACGTCCCCTTCAGCTGTAATGCCAGTCAGATTCATTTTTTCATTCTCACTGATCAGATACTGATAGTATGCCGCAAACTGATCCTGTTGGTGATCGTTTAAAACGATCCCGTGATCAGCCAAGGCTTGGACAAAAGCTGCTGGATCCATGCCTGCCTCCATTTTCGTAAACTTGATTTTGTGGAACAAACAGGGTTTCACGTACCCGTCAAGTGTAACGTAAAAGCGGCCTCTGCTCAACCGTCTTTATATGGAAAGAACAGGCGTTAAGCGCAAGTTTTTTGACACACCTGTTATGCCTTACTGCTCAAATCAAGATTCGCTATCTGGGCTGGCTGCGGTCGCGCTACTCACCTAATTACCCAACCACAAGATTTGTCTGAACGGTCCCTTGTCATCTTGCAAAAACGCGTTCACAGTTCGATAATGAAATGGTAACTAAACTCAGAGGCGAGAAAAATGGAATTAGACGGTAAAGAAATCAAAGAAAATGAACAACTGACCGATGCCCAGCTGGCCGATTTGCACAAACAGTATGAGGCTTTGTGGGATAAGTTAAAAAAAGACAACTACCGAACTGAACATCAATTCATGGAAGTTTTGTACGAGGAACCTGACAATAGTCAAAACTATGAAGCTGCCTTTTTCACTTATCAAATTCGTAAAGATACTGGCGATAATCAATTTGACCAGTTGACCATCACGTTAAACAACAAGCCAACCTTCCACGATCAGCCAGATGAATTTGTCTTCGAAATTAGTGACTACGCGGATATGGATGCTCTTCACAAGGCAATTGAGGAAAAAGCCCAACCGTGGATTAAGGCTCACAAACGTTAATAACCAGACTAACTCGAAACACTTATCCTGTTTCGAGTTTTTTTAATTAAAATCGCACTATGCACTTTCTTTCCTCTCAGCCAACACTTGTGGTAAGCTGTTGCCAGTCAAACAAACGGAGGGACCCGGCTAATGGCGGATAAAATTAAAATCGCTTATCTTTATGAAGACCTCATGAACACATATGGCGACAGTGGCGATGTCAAAATTCTACGTTATTTATTAAATCAACAAGGTTACCAAGTCGATGTCGATAATGTCAGTCTTGGCGATCATTTTAATGCGGACGACTATGATTTTATCTTCTTCGGCGGTGGTCAGGACTATGAACAAACCGTGGTAGCCAAAGACTTATTGCGCCATGCCCAAACACTTGGCCGGTATATCGAAAATGGTAAACCGATGCTGGCAATCTGTGGCGGTTACCAGCTGCTTGGCGATTATTACAAAACTAGCGAAGGCTCAGTCATCAAAGGCCTTGGCATTTTGCCGCTGCACACAGTTTTCAAGCCAGACAGTCGCATGATCGGTGATACCAAGTACGAAACCGAGTTCGGGACAGTTACCGCATTTGAGAATCACAGTGGCCGGACTTATTTTGACGACAAGCAAAAGCTCAAACCGTTGGGCAAAATGATTGAAGGTTACGGGAATAACCCTGAAGACGGTGTCGAAGGTATGCGTTATAAAAATACCATTGGCAGCTACTCCCATGGTCCCATTTTGAAAAATCAAAATATTGCTAAGGCGATCGCCAATATGATTGTGAAAAATCACAAGGCACGGATGGGTCAGCCTGCATAATTAAAAGAGCATTGCCGCAGTAGACGGGCAATGCTCTTTTTATACGAATTTCATATAGCTTTGGCGCCCAGTTAACCCCTTAGTGTTGCACTTGAGCACGAACCTGATCAGCATCGCCAGCAAATAAGAACAACGGTCCATCCGCCTGTGCTGGATAGCTATCTGATAGACTGCCGAGATCGACAACATCAAACCCAATTCGTTTGATCAATGTCGTGACCGTCTGCTTAGCGGCATTATCATCCCCGGCAATCGGAATGGCAATTCTTCCTGCTGGCTGACTTGGCTTGGCAAGACTACGAATTTTGGTCATCGCAATTGTATTGAATGCCTTGACCACTTTTTTCGTGCCAAAATGTTTAGCAACGAGTTCTGATGACGTGACTTGATGTGCTGCCAGTGCTGGCTGGTCGCCATCGCGGCTAGGATAATAGTTAGTCGCGTCAATAATAATCGTCTTCGGATCCACGCTTGTCGGCAATTCCGGCAACGCATTAAATGGCACGGCCAGCACGACAATGTCTTGTTTAGCCGCGTCAGCAACGGTCCCAGCTTCGACCGTCGAGCGCATCTCTGCAATAACCGGTGCCAATGATGCCACGCCATGCCGATGTGAAATAATCACCTGTTCACCAACATGACTAAACAGTTGGCCTAATGCCCGGCCGACATTACCTGATCCAATAATACCGATAGTCATCTAATCACCCTCTCTATTGAGATCACACCTTCATTATACCGCCTTGCTTCTTTAAATACCGGCCAGCAAGCATTCTAGCCCACTCAAAAAGCCGCACACCCGTCATGCAGTCTGCGGCAGTTCAAATAAAAAATGATCCACAACTATCTAGTGATTCTTGCCTTCAATCGTTTCGATATCGCCTTTGCCGTCACGGGCGACGATGGCCTTGATAGCGGCAGTGATGCCTAAAACATCATCATCCAATGACAACGCTGGTGTTTCCGGACGAGTGACAACCTGTTCCGGCAAAAATGGAATATGCATGAAGCCGGCCTTAATATCGGGAAACATCTTATCCCGCATATACTGTACCTGATAAAAAATGTGGTTGCAGACGTAAGTGCCTGCTGTGTTGGAGACTGCTGCCGGAACACCAGCTTCCCGAATGGCTTTGGCCATGGCCTTAATCGGTAACTGGGTAAAGTAGGCATTCTCGCCATCGCCATGAATCGTGTGATTAAGTGGCTGATACCCGGCATTATCTTGAATCCGACCGTCATCCAAGTTAATCGCAACTCGCTCCGGCGTGAGTTCAAACCGGCCACCAGCCTGACCAATGCTCAACACATAGTCAGGCTTTTCTTTGGCAATAGCATCTTTAACGACATCGGCTGAAACATTAAACTTTGTCGGAATTTCCAATTTAACGATTTGTGCCCCAGCAATTTCATCCGGCAAACGTTTCACGGCTTCAACCGCAGGATTAATTTTATCGTCGCCAAAGGGATCAAATCCGGTAACAAGAATTTTCATGAGAAGATTTCCTTTCTAAAATGCCAAGAAGTACATGAGGCCGATTTGAATGATCAACAACAGTATCGCAATTGGCGCTTGCTGTTTGATAACACCAAGTGGATCCTTCATTTCGAGCAACGCGACTGGCAAACTATTGAAGTTCGCCGCCATTGGCGTGAGCAAGGTCCCACAGTAGCCAGAGGTCATGCCAATAGCCGCCACAATCGCCGGATTAGCGCCTTGCGCAATGACAAAAGGAATGCCAACGGCTGCTGTAATCACGGCAAACGCAGCAAAGGCATTCCCCATAATAATCGTAAAGAGCGCCATCGCCACACAGTATAGAATCACGCCGCCAAGATGACTTCCAGTTGGGAATAAGCCGGCAATCAATTTCGCCGTGAGTGATCCGACCCCAGCAGCAGTAAAAACTGCCCCTAAGGTTGCTAGTAATTGCGGCAAAATGCCAGCAGCACCAACTGACCGAACCATCCGCTGGGTATCATTATAAACCATTTTGCCTGGCGCCTTCGTCATGATGATAGCCACAATTAACGAAACCGCCGCACCAATGCCAATGCCGACCTGACCACCGAGTTTGGTAAACTGGGCGACACCGATGGAAACGACTGCAAGTACCACGCTTGGGACGAATACCCAACCGCCAAGCCGTTTGGCCGCTGTTGCCGCGTGTGCGCCGTCAACGGGCTTAATTTTGCCTATCTGAATCTGCTTGAACAACGCCAAAATACCGATAATAACAACTAGAACACCAACGACCATCGCGGGCATCAAGGTCCCAAAGGCAAAAATCACTGCCATGATCTCCCAAAACAAACCGGTTCCGATACGTGCCGGATTATCTTTTGCGCGAAACGCCTCAATACCAGCAATCGCCATCACGACGCCAATCAGAGCATAAAGGATCAATAAAAGGGTATTGACCATGATCATTTGCCTCCCTTATGCGACTGCTGTTCAAATTGGCGATCAAACCAGCGATTGTAGATAGCCACAATGACCAACGTGATCAATGCCACTGGAATGGATGCTAAAACGACCTGCATCGGCTCAACTGGATGATTGAGGCTCTTCATCGTGCTCGCGATCAACAAGACACCTGCTGTCGCCACAAACAGGTTCTGCGCAAAGAAATTGCCAAAGTTGTCAGTCGCCGCAGAACGCGCCTTAATAAGGTCGATATCTTTATCTGTTAGCTTACGTTTGGTTTCAGCCGCCGCCGTTACCATCGGCGTGATCAACGGTCGTACGAACTGCACTTGACCAGATAACGAGATACCAAAGACACCACCTAACTCGCGAATCACAAGATAAATATTCAAAATACGACTGGGTGTCAATTTCTTTAGCTTCTGAATGCCATTGACGGCAACTTCCTTGAGACCGTGGCTTTCCACTAACCCAATCATCGGCAGGGTCAGAAAAAATAACGACACCATGCGATTATCGACAAAGCTCTGCCCAAGTGTGGTCAGCAAAGCCGGGATGCTCATGCCCGAAAAAACTGCTGTCACAACTGCTGCCAAAACCACTACCGCTGTCGTGTCCCACTTCAATGCAAACCCGACAACGATAATGACAATGCCAAGTAATTTTAAGTATTCCATGTAGGATCCCCCTTTGTTCTATGAAAGCAGTTTACGTGTTGTTGTTGACAGCGTCAATTCGTTAAGGGGGATTATCAATCGTGCAAACTATAAAAATAACTTGTGCGTCACTAGTTTCCTAACCGAGCTGCCTCACGCTCATTTTAACGCGCTCGCCACCCCAGAAACCTGCGTGTAAGAACCTTGGTCGCAATGGTCAAAACCCGACCATCACACCCAAGGTCACTTACACTCCGGTTTCTAACCGGGCTGCCTCACGCTCACAAAAAAAGCCAGTTCAACGACTGAACTGGCAATTTATATCACGATTATGCTGGCTGAAGATCCTTTTCTTTGTCAGCATCTTTGTTCTTAGCCTCGTTACGAGCAATTTCGTCTTTGGTGAGCATATCCTTAACGGTCATCTTCACCTCAGTGACATTAAGTCCGGTCATTTGGCGGACATTCTTGACGATTGCCATCGTAACTTTGTTGAAAATTTCCGGTGCATTTTCACCATATCGAACGGTGGCATCAAGTGACACAGAAACATTCTGATCATCGCTCAGGTCTACATCCACACCTTTAGTCGGATCTTCATCTTTGCGGAAAAGATCGGTCATATTTGCCATCATGCCGCCTTCAAGCGAGTATACGCCTTCGACTTCATTGCAAGTGATGCCCACAATTTTTGCAATGACAGCGTCATCGAATTTCAATTCCTTATTGATGCCAGCGTTTTTCGTGTTGTCCATGTTTATCTCTCCTTTGTCTTATGAAGGTTCAACATCATTTTTTTTGCCACTCGCGTTTAGTCAGTACATCTTTGACATGCAGATTGAGTTCAACTAGCTGTAGGCCCGTCATCCGGGTAATCTGAGCACTGATTTTTTCGCAGAGTTGTTTAAAAATAGCTTGCGCATCACTGTCAAATGCCAGAAACACATCCATATCAATCGCTACTTGTTTCTCGCCAACTTCAGCTGAGATGCCTTTGGTGATATTCTCGCCGCTAGAAAAGGTTTCGGTCAGATTGTCCATCATCGTTCCGTCCATTCCTAGCAAGCCATCAATCTCTCGAGCACAAAGCGCAGCGATTTTTTCAATCACTTTATCTTCAAACGTCAATCGACTATTGGCCATCAATGTTTCTCGTGTAACAGCTGGTGATGCTGCTACTGGCGGTGTTGCAACTGCGTCCATCCGTTCACCTACTTTCCTTTACTGAAAGCATCTTTGCCGGCGGTCAACCAACTGGTAAATGCATGCCAATTGGGTACTAGGTAACGCTCAATCAGCCAGCCTGCTGCGCCGAAGATCAAGACCAGCAGCATACCCATAAACCCGAATCGCATCCAGGCGAAGGCAAGCACGATCCCGATCACAGCACCGATCATTCCTCGCTGCATTGTCATCTCTCCTTCTAGCTGGGCACGTCGTCAAAGGCATCAACATCTTTGGAAAGTGTCCGCTTTGAATGCCATTTGCTTGTTGTCCCAGTGTTGTCATCGTTAAATCACACGGGCCGTTTTCGCTTTGACCTTTGTGGCTGGCAAGAGATGCACCCGCACATGCTTCACAGGAATACCGAGACAGGCCTGCAGCTTCTGGCGAGCAGTTTCTTCGATTTGCTTGGCCTCTGCCTTCAGATCCTTGCTATTACCGGAAAAAGCTTCAATCCGCATTCGTGCGACTTGCTTCTTGCGAATGCTAACAGCTACCGCCACCGATTTGGCAAAATGTTGCGCAACAACCGCTTTGGCCACGGTGTTTTCGATCGCACTTTTATCAAGCGTCAGATCACCATCTTCACCAGCTAGAATCAGCGACTGAGCGGTTGACCGCCTGAAAATGGCGACCAATAGCATGATGAGGAAAACCAAAGCGACAAGCCCAGTCAGGCCTATCATGGTTGGCCGCAGCCAAACGACTTGTTGCAGATAAAATCGCGTAAACTCACGGCTTGGCCAAAGCAATAACCCGAAACCAACACTTTGCAATAAACCGCCAACGGCAATGATGCCAAGCATGATTTTTGTGATGGGTCTCATGATCATCGGCCTCCTATGCCTTGCGCCGTGTGGTTCCCAGCAACAGGGAAACAAGGAAGACGACGATGATGGCCCCTATAATGGCTGGGATCAAGGCCATTCCGGCCAATGAAGGCCCCCAGTCACCAAGGAGTGCCGTGCCGAGCCATGCACCGACTAAGCCGCCGATAATGTTACCAAGCCAGCCGAGTGGCATATCGCGCCCAACGATCAGCTGTCCAATACAACCAATCACCGCACCGATGATCAGTGTCCAAATAAAATGCATCATGGTTCTCACCCTTTCTTTTGGTTGACTTTCTTCTGACTATCCTAAGCTTAACGAAACGAGGTTATTCGAAGCAATAAATATGCTAATGATAACAATTAGTATTTTACTAGGTATACAAAAAATGCCTATAACCATGCATATTTGCAAAGTTATAGGCATATAAATTGTTTAATTAAAAATCATGGCATCATGAGCTGCTCGTTTTCCGCGTTAAAGTCCGGGAATCAGCCCATCAACCTTCAATCAAATCGCCAGCATTAGGACCGGCATCCAGTTTATAGATACGATCAACATTAATCAAAACGGCACTGATGGCTGCTGGCAGATGATGTGCCTTCGCGAATGCCTGAGCATCTTCAAAGATCTTGTCATCATGATGGAATTCAACGGTCCCTTCAAAACGAAAACCCTTGAGTGCCTTGTAATCAACCGTCGCAACCGCAGCCTTCTTAGAATACTGCAAATTATGCCATGCCTGCTTACCTGTCTCTTCGTTGTAAATCAGGTGATGATCATCGAAGACACGCATCGTGCCTTTGGGACCCACTTGTGGATTACCATTTTCATCGGCAGTAGCCAAATAGTTCAATTGTGCGCCGATCATGTCTTTCATATCTTGTGTCAAAGTTGCCATAAATGATCAATCTCCTTTTACTTACTTTTTGTTAACAGAAAGAGTGTAACACAATCAGCCACGATTCGTCATATTTTTATATCAGAGCGTTCGCAGGCGCGCTTAGAAACCTGAGTGTAAGCGGCCTCGGGCGTGATGGCCGGGTTTGGGTCATTGCGTCCGAGGTCCTTACACTCCGGTTTCTGCGCCTGCGAACGCGTTTCAGTCAAGAGCGTGATGGCCGGTTTTTGGCCATTGCGATCAAGATCCTTACACGTATGTTTCTGGGCTGGTGAACGGGAGCGTGTATATCTAGAAATATGGTTTTAGGCAACGGTTTAACCATGATTGGATTTCTAAGAAGACAAAACTTCCGATGTGATTTCTTTCTTTTTGTCTAACCTGTACTACACTTAAGTTAGGCTCTTAAAAGTATCAGTTCGGGAACTTGTAACGCAATCCGCCATGATGATGCTAACCGCACACCCATAGTGATTGTGCAGACGTTAAGACTGATCAACAAGGTTAAGGGGGAAAATGATCCATGGCAAAAGTTTATATTTCTGCAGCATTGCCGAAATCGGCGAATGCTGCCTTGCAAAAAGCTGGCGTGGATTTTGAAGCATATACCGGCAGTGGTTTAATCACCGAAAGCGACTTACAAACACACTTGGCTCATACTGAGGTGTTGATCACCGCCTTGTCCACACCAGTAACGGCGGCAACCTTGGCAAAGGCCCCACATCTGAAACTGATCGCTAATTATGGTGCCGGTTTCAACAACATTGATGTCACTGCAGCCAAGGCCCAAGGTGTGCTTGTAACCAATACGCCAAAAGTATCGACCACTTCGACTGCCGAAGTCACGGTGGCCTTAATTCTGGCGGTCTTACACCGGGTCACGGAAGGCGATCGGCTAATGCGCGGCGCTGGTTTTGCCGGCTGGGCACCCACCTTTTTCCTTGGTCACGAACTGGCTGGCAAAACCGTTGGGATTATCGGGATGGGCCAAATCGGTCAGGCCGTTGCCAAACGCGTGCATGCTTTTGACGCAAAAATTCTGTATACCCAGCGCCACCAACTGACATCGGCCACAGAGCAAACACTAGGCGCAACCTTCACCGATCAGGCTACCTTGTTACGTGAAAGCGACATCGTGACCTTACATTTGCCGCTAGTACCAGCTACGCATCATTTGCTGGACGCGCAGGCAATGGCCACTATGAAGCCGACTGCCTACCTGATCAATGCAGCTCGCGGCCCGTTAATTGATGAAACCGCCTTGCTTCAGCAATTGCAGGCTCACAAGTTAGCAGGCGCCGCGTTAGATGTCTATGAGGCTGAACCGCATGTCAGTTCAGGTCTCAAGGCGCTTGATAATGTGGTCCTGACGCCGCACATCGGAAACGCCACCGTCGAAGCGCGGGATGCCATGGCCAAAATCGTGACTGACAATACACTAGCCATTCTAGCTGGTAAGCAGCCTGAGTACATCGTCAATGCCTAATCAGTGCTGGAGTTGACTAACCATAAAAAAGGCGCCTGTCGTCACACAATGCATGTGGTAACAGGCGTCTTTTTGGATGAAATACCATTTCATTTAATCAAGGCTTACGCGAGTTCCGCGGTTGCCAAATGCTTGCGACTAACAAAGCTAACACAATGCCAAGTGTTAAACCAAGACCGCCAACCAAAAAAGGATTGGCGATCTGATTTTGAGTCATGACAAGATCAAGAACGCCAATTAAGCCCACGGCAATGAGCACCAAGACAATACGGTACCACGCCGTTTTCGTCATAGATGAGCCAGAATCGTATATTTGCCAACTGCTTTATAGTCACCTTTAGCCTTTGAATCAGGCGTTCCGGCAGCTTCGTAAAAAACGGAATACTTGCCGTCTTTATCTTTAGCGACAACCAAGCCTTCATCGACAACATGTTCGGCTTTGTAAATTTGGGCACTGCGTCGAGCCGCGGCGAAATCAAAATCATTGGCGACTGCATCGCCGGGGTTGAAGAAAACAATTTCTTCGCTCATGAAGATCCCCTCGCTTTCTGGCTTCATTATACCACGTCAACATCGTCTCACTTATCAGCTTGAAGCGCCTCAGCCTTGGCTATCAGGCTTTTGGTAAATGCTGCAAACTGGGGCATCTCCTCTTGCTTGACATTTAAGGCGATTTTCACAGGGTCAGCTCCTTGAACCGCCCCACTTGCCGCCAACACGGCTTCAAACAACTCTGGCGCGGTATTGTAATCTTTACCATAATACGGATCGCCTGTGCCAAGCACGCCAAATACCAACGGCTTAGCGGAAAAATCAAGTTTGCTGAGATCCTCGTAAAAGTCTTCGGTTTCTTCCGGAATAACGCCGCCAGTCCATGTATAAGTGGCCAAAACCAATACATCGTAATCCTTGATCGTCGTTGGGTCGGTTTGAATCATTTCACCAAGGGTCACGTCCCAACCATAATGTTCAAAGAACTGCTGCTCGATCCGTGCCATTCCTTTGGCATTGCCTGTAATCGATGCATATAAAATGATTGCCTTCATCGTCCTCACCTCATTACCTTCAGTATACTGATAACATCAGGGTTGTAAAAGCTTTCAAAAAAAGCATGGACACGAAAAGTTGTTTTTTCATGCACACGCTTAAAAAATTCAGCTTTCACAGCGGGCAAGTTCCATGAATGCTCACGACGTTGCCACTACAAAAACGTTCAACTGGCAGTTTCAACAGTACCTTCACCTTGCAAGATGAAATGAACGGCATCTGCCAACTCATTTTCCTTAAAAAACCGAATTTCCTGATGACCCGAAAAATCATCAATTTCGATAATCGGTTCAAAACCATTAAATCGTCGTAACTCTTGACGCAGCCAAGCATCCCAGACTTGTGTGGCTAAGCCTTGCTGCTGACCCAAATTACGCCGAATGATGATATTCTTATTGTCCCAAATTCGAACTCGCAATTGCCGATCATTTTGATCAGCTGCCAAGTTCTGTAGATAAGCATAGTGTTCCATAAGCTCACCTTACCTTTCAACAAAAGACAGCAAGCTAACAGTGTCTTTGCGTCAAGCAAACGACGAAGCATCATCGCCTAGGTGTCTATGCTAAACTAGAGGCAATGATCCAAAAAACTTGATACAACCAATGCGCTAATGGCGCTAGGGGGCAATATGACGAATTCCGAAACTAAACAATATTCATGGCCTAAATTCCGGCGCTCACTGCGCTTTGGGCGACCATCTGCCATCATTCATTTTATCTACTTGCTAGCAATTGCCCCATATGTGTTTTGGGCCATTTACTTCATCGGGTTAACTGCACTGCTGCTGGTATCAAAACCAAGTATGTTGCTCGCTTTGCTAAGTTATATTGGCAAGCTATTATTACTTGATCCCATCTTGCAAACCTGGCAGTTACTGACATCTTTGAACTTCGCCGAAACCGGTTGGATGCTACTGATTGTTATCAGTTATTGGTGTGTCATCGCAGGCATTGTCATGCATATTGTCCACCGCATTCGCAAACGGCAGCTTTTCCATCAACTCATATCAGGACAGGCACAGATTATCACAAAAGCAGATCAGACCTTCGTCATGGACAAGCACCAGCATCATTACCCACTGCTTAAGCATCCCGTGCGATGGTGGCAGGCCAGTCCGGATCGGCGGTGGTACTAATGGTTGATCTGGTTAATAGCGGATCAAGAACAACATGGTGTTAACCTTTGGTACAACTTCATTATACAAACATACGTTCGTAAATGCAATAGCTTTGTTTACTGTCGCTTTGCAATTGGCCATTAGAAGTTTGTTTTACCGCTTTAATCAAGCAACTCAGTCTGACAACGTTACGATTGAATGTCATACGTGCGCAGACTGGTAAAAATCGTTATACTGTTAGTAAAGGCTCACGAGGAGGAATCGTTTTGGCTGAAAAAGATCAAATCAGTGCATTTTCACGGGAGATTATTGACTTCCAGCGCAAAAATCATCTAACAGACACAGAGATGGCGCTAAACAGCCACGTATCAGTTGAACATATCCACAATATTAAATCCATGCGTGAGATGCCGGATTCTTCCGTCGTCGCCACACTGAAGGATTACATGGAACATAAGCCAAGCGGCAAATAATGATGCCACTGAAAAGCGCCGATGCAAACTCATTAAAGTTTGCATCGGCGCTTTTCGTTTGCCGGCTCAGAATAGCTAACTCATGAGCTACCGATTACCCAAGTAGCCAATCGTCATCGCACCCAGCAAGATAATCAAAACAATCGTCGTAATCCATACATATAACCGATCGTGTTCAACTGCAAAAGCGTAAATCGAAACGACCACTCGCAACACCGGGGTCAGGATCAGCAAGAAGATGCCCGTCATCAAAACCGCATACGGCTTCAGTGCCAGCGTGCCAGATAAAATATCACCAACACGTGTTGGATGAACGCCGGTCGCGTATCCCGTTGAGCCAGTGACTAACAATAAAAGCAGGCCAAGAATAATCACCAAGGCCGACAAAACGACCCCAATCTGCATGACCTTACCGATCATGATTTCAACGTCATCAATTTCAGTTTTGAGTTTTTTGTCCATCAGATGTTCACCCCGAATCCTTTAAGTGCCATCTGAATACCCATGTAGCCAATAACAGGAATAAAAATCAGACGTAAGACTTTTGTTGGCAGCATCGGCATGATGCGTGAGCCAACGGTTGCCCCAATCAAAATACCGATAGCGAGCGGTGCCGCGATTTGCGGCTGCAATTGTCCGCCAAAATAGTACACTGTCGCACTTGCTGCTGCCGTAACCCCCATCATCAGATTACTCGTGGCACTTGATGGCTTTAGCGGCATATGCATGATCGTATCCATGGCAATCACTTTAAAAGCACCGCTGCCAATGCCTAACAACCCAGAGGCAATGCCAGCCCCGAACATCATAGCAAATCCGCCTGGCACATTTGTCACAGTATAATTGATTTCTTTACCAGTCGCCTTGTCAAAATACGCGCCATTCAATCGCAGTTTAGTCGCAATCTCATCTGGTTTTGACTGGCGCTCTTCAGGCTCCTTCAGCCGCATTTTACGAATCATGTTGAATGCAGAAAAAATCAGCAAGGCGCCGAACAAGACGTATAAGACTTTGCCGTCCACAAGACCAGTGACAACGGCACCAATAACTGCGCCAACGGTGGTCGCAATTTCTAGAAACATCGCAACGCGCAAGTTTAGCATCTCATCTTTTAAGTAAGCAATGGTGGCGCCTGAGCTGGTAGCGATAACCGATACAATACTAGCACCGATGGCATATTGAATTGGCAACCCCATCAACATCGTCAAAATCGGTGTAATAATCATCCCACCGCCGATGCCAAGCACGGCACCGAGAATACCGCCAAGTAAACCGGTGACCATTAACATTATCATTTGTTCCATTTATCTAGCCTCGTTTTCCAGCATTTTAGGATGGCAACGAAAACATCGCCATCAATTTGTTTTATTTTCTAAGGTTAGCCCACGTGGTAACAAGGTTTCAAGCCCTCAATATCATTCCCGTTGCTTACCAACTGCCGCCAAATCCACCACCGCCACTGCTGCCACCGCCAAATCCACTACCGAAATTGTCAGAACCGCCGCTGCTACCGCTGCTGGCACTCGACCCAAAGTCGGATACAACCCAAAGTGGCAAGTCGTATTGACTTAAATCCTGATTTTTTTCTGGATGCCGAATATGGAACAAGATAACGCTAAACGTGGCAGCCAACATTTCAGCTGAAAAACGATCTGTTTCTTTAACATTTTCAAGAAATTTCGACCAAGTTGTCACCGCAGCTTGACCAGCAACATTCTTTTGTTGGCCTAACCACTGGGCATAACTGGCTTCATAAGGTCTGCCTTTTGCAAAACGATCAGCTAATGCGGGGGTTAATAACGCTGCTAATGCTGAAACAGATGGGGCCGCCACCACATCTTGATCGGCTAATTGCCGCAGTGGTTTGCTTGTTTGGTAGTAGTACCAATAAGGATATGGTGCGGTCAACCGCAGCACGCGCGTCCACGACTCGAAACCACGACGAGCCAAATTGGCCAGACCGATTTCGCGTAGCTTGGCATGTGACCAAGCAAATTTGAATAGTGGTAAGGAAGCTGTCTGTCGGCGTAGCGGAATGCCTGCTGCCATCACAGCCGCATACAACGGCATCGCCTCCAACGCAACGGTATCACGCATAGCATCACGCAATCGGGCAGCCATCGCCATGTGGACTACGAAGAAGAGTACCAGCAAGACCATCAAAATCAAAGCAGCAATCAAGATTGCCTGCTGAATAGCAGCATCACGTGCCCGTTTAGCGGTTATTTGGGCAGGCGTCGCGATGGCACTTTGGTTTGCTGTCACGCGTTGACCAATATGATCGAGAAACAGCGCGATTGCCTCATCGTAGTTCTGCGCCTTCAGCTGTGTTTTCACGTTCGAAGTAACAATCTCGTCTGCGCTCCCGTCTGGCACGACGTCTTCTAACCCATAGCCGACCTCTAGCCAATACTTACGGTCTTCGCGGGAAAGCACAAGAAGCAGGCCGTTGTCCCAACCTTTTTTGCCAATACCCAATTTAGCAAACTGATCATTGGCATAGTCTTCGATTTCGTCATCATCAAGCGACTTGACCGTGATGACTGCAAGTTGAGGATGACCCTTTACCTTAGCAAACGTCTCATTATTCAAACGATTGACCGCCGCCTGGCTCTTAGCTCCCATCATGTCACCGTCATCGCGATACCATGTTCCCGAAGCCGCTTGAACCGACTGTTGCGTTGCTGCCCCAATACCAAGTAGCAAGACAAGCGGGATGAGCCACCAAAGATATTTGTGCATGTGAACCTCCTTTGACGCGTTTTGACGCATTCATCGAATCGAGTCGCGCTGTCAAAATTTGCAATTGTTGCTCTCATGATACCATGAGCCTTCGAACAGCTTACACGCCATCTGGCAAAAATAACCATGCAGCAAAAACGACCTTCTCACTTTCGAGAAGGTCGTTTGGCTAACTTTGACTGAATTTAATCCTTGACGGGATCAATTTCCACAAACGTATCATTTGGTACCCGTAAAATCGAGAAACGGTCAGCAATGTTGCCAACATGCATACCTAAACCGTTTAAAAAGCCTGGCTTGTAACGAGCAGTGACCGTTGCCACGTAGGCTTGATCGGCCGTCTGATCCAATTTTTTCAGGTCTTTTTTCGACCATGGATAGCCTGCCGCCCGCGGGGTCAACGGTTGTGTACCGGCACTAACTTCAGCATTGTGACTTGTATTTTCGTATTTAGCGCCGTTAGTCCAGTAAGTGTAGTACAAGGTTGGATTCTTACCATTCCCTGTTTGGACACGAACATAAAAGGAATGATCCTCGCCAGTTTGTAAAATGAGATGTTCTGCGCTGTGGCTAATAGCTACCGCACGACTATCACGATAATCAATAGGCCGTAACCAGCTCACCCAAACCATGCCAATCGCGGCAATCGCAAAAACAAGCACTTCTGCAATGTCAATTAACACCACCGAGCCACGAACTTGCTTTCCGGATTTAACAATTGCTTTAATGTGCCGTTGCCGAATGTGCCAGACGATGAAAATCAAATAGGCGATGAGTATCACCCATGCCAACAGTCCGATAAGATTCCACGAATTCATAATTTTCCCCCTACGCCGTCGTATTATCTGCTTGCGTCACAGCCAATTGCCCTAACAGATTCAAATAATGCCACGGTTTATCATAATTCGGATTGAACAGCATGTCGACATAAGCCAGCTGATCAATCGTGTTACGATTTTGGATCATCACAGAAATGAGATTAGCTGCATTTACAATATCATATTGACTATAAAACTGGGCACCCAGAATCCGGCGATCATCAGTATCATAGACGAGCACCATCGTAATTTTGACGGTGTCCGGCATGAATGGCGGTCGAAAATCATCCGTCATCGTGACACTGGCAGCCGACAGGTGGTTGCGCTTGGCGTGAGCAAGCGTCAAACCCGTCACACCTAAGTTATGATCGTACAACTTCAGCGCGCTTGTGGCTTGCGTTCCCATATATTTAATCGTTGGTTTAAACAAGTTAGCGCCAACCATCATCCCTTGGCGCACAGCATTGGTGGCCAAAGGCGCATAAGCGTCCTTACCAGTGGGATTGAAATGGACGGCGACCGCATCACCAGCGGCGAAAATATCCGAATTGCTGGTCTGCATATAATCATTCACGTGAATGGACCCATCAGGATTCATATCAACTTGGCCGATCAGCAACTCGGTCATCGGCCGGAACCCGACACAAACCACCGCCAAATCTGCCTGTATTTCGCCTTTATCTGTTTGAATAAAAACATGCTGATCATCACTATCAAAATGCTTGGCAACTGTGTTGGCTTTCAACTCAACCCCACGTTTTGTCAGGGCTTCACTGATTTCATGACTAAGCGGCAAATCAACATAATGACTAAGTAAAGGCGAAACACCATTAATTAACGTTACCTGTTTACGGTTGCGGCTATAGGCTTCCGCCAGTTCGACACCAATATACCCGCCACCAACAATCGCAATATGCTCAGCATCCTTGGCACTTTTTTTGATTCGCCGAGCATCATCGTAGTTTTTACACATCAGCACCCGCGGAATACTGACACCTGAAATCGGCGGAACAACAGGATAACTGCCTGTCGCCATGACTAATTTATCATATTGATAATGTTGTTGGTTGCCCGTTTTAAGATTTTCGGCCAAAATCCGATGATCAGCGGCATCAATGCTTAAAACATCATGTTTGAGATGAACGTGAACATGCGGCCCCAGCGCCTCTAAAGAAGCTGGCGTAGCATAAAACATATCTTCCAATCGGCCAACGGTACCTTCAAGGTATAACGCGATGCCGCAAGAAAGAAAGGAGATGTCTTCCCGCCGTTCAAAGACATCCACTTCTGTCTCTGGGTGCTTCATCAACAGTTCGCGCACTGCCGCAGTTCCTGCATGCGTACAGCCCACAACGACAACTTTCATCAGCATCTGCCTTCCTTTCAAGATTGTCAATAATGACATTATGACACGAAAATGGCTAAACCTAAAGCATGTCGCTAACCGCTTTCTGGCGCTTACAAGTATAATGAAATCGTTGCTTCACAAATATTCAACTCATAAAGGAGCGCTGCACATGCACATCACCCTCATCGGCGCCGGCCCTCGCGGCTTATTAATTTTAGAACGGCTACTCAGCTGGCAGCAAAATCGCTTTCCAAAACGCCAACTCACCATCGTTCTGACCGATCCTTATCCAATTGGCGGACGCGTTTGGAAAATCGATCAAGATCCGAACCTTATCATGAATACAGCAGCGTCACAGATCACCTTATTCACTGATCAAACAGTCACCGATGTTGGTCCATTCTTGACCGGACCTGATCTGAGCACATGGGCACTCACAACTGCATCTGGTTACCTTGATGCTCACCCTGAGTTCAATAACCGCGCGATCCTACTGCGGCAGGCAGCAGCACTGGGACCCAACAACTACGCTTCACGGGCACTTTATGGTGTCTACCAGCATTGGTTCTTTGACATGCTTGTAGCCCGCGCTGGTAACAATAGCATCACGTTTAAGCAGCAAACCGTTGTCAGTTTAGCTAAAAACGCCGCTAATTTCACAATTACCACCGATCAAGAAAGCTGGCACACAGACCAAGTTGTCATGGCGCTAGGCAACCTCAAGAATTCCTTGACGCGCGATCAAAAAGCATTGGACGATTACGCCCACGCTCACGATTTGTTTTATCTTGCCCCAGGTTTCCCTGAAGAAGGTGACCTTAGCACCATCGAACCGCAGGCACCTGTGATCATTCGCGGACTGGGCTTAAGCTTCTTTGATTTAATGAGCAGGTTAACTGAAGGCCGCGGCGGCCGCTTCCAGAAAACAGCAGACGGCTTGCTGGCCTATCATCCTAGTGGTCGAGAACCGCACATTTTCACTGGCTCTCGACGTGGTTTTCCTTACCGGGCAAAAGGTCGCAACCAAAAAGGACCCGGTGAAGAATGGGAGCCACAGTTTTTGACGACTGAACAGATCAATACTTGGCAAGCACATGGCGAAGTGAGCGGTCAAACCTTCTGGGAAGCATTGCAACACGAAGTTGAACTAGTTTATTATCGGCTCCTGCTAGTGCAACGCTACCCCGATCTAGACGTGACTGCCTTTGAACATGACTTCGTCGCCAATCCTGTTACGACGCTAGGCACATTGCCAATTGCCGCCAAAGATCGACTTGATTGGGATGCCTTGGCTGATCCAACCAAGTGGCATCCAAGCGGTCAGCCTTATCAGGACTTTATGCGGCATTATCTGCGTCGAGATGCACGCGAGGCCATGCGTGGCACCAAAACTGGACCATTAACTAGCGCACTAGAAGTTTTGCGTGATATGCGCGACCCGATTCGCCAGCTCGTCGAACGCGGTTTGTTGAGTCAAGATCAGTACCTCGATTTCTTCTTGCGCTGGTTCAACTCGCTGAATGACTTTCTCTCCATTGGGCCGCCTGCCTTGCGAATTGATCAATTGCAAGCCTTGCTAGGCGCTGGGATCGTCACCATTTTGCCACCGGGGATGCAAATTAAAGGCATCAATGGTCAATTTTTATTGAAAACGCCAAGTGATCCCAGCTTTTCGGTTCAGGCCAAGAGCTTACTCGAAGCGCGTGTGCCGGCTGTCAATGCGCCAACTGCGCAAAACGCATTAATTCAGCAACTCTTGCATGACGGCTATGCGCACACATATGAGCTGCAGTTGAACGCTGACAAGCGATTCCAATCCGGCGCCATCGCCGTTGATCGCCAAACCCAACAACTGCTTGACGCCAACGAACACCCTCAACCTGGTCTCTTCTTCTGGGGCGTCCCTACTGAAGGCGTACATTGGCTCACCACTGCCAGCCCCCGGCCACTGGTCAATGACACTAGTTTGAAAACGGCAGAACAGATTGTGCAGACAATTTGGGAAGTGTGAAGTTGTATGTTGCATTAAAGCATCTAAGATTAATCTCTTGCCGTGCCAAACTCCGCGATCTCCGGCCAGCTGGGGCTGGCGACGCGTAGCTAGAGCGGAGACGGCGCTTCGAGCCCGCAAAGCCCGCGGTC
>ERZ772885.85-NODE-85-length-67892-cov-13.601972_pt1 | contig 67892 bp, 75 predicted proteins | sample MGYA00580580_ERZ772885 | MGnify/ENA primary metagenome ERZ772885 (study PRJEB29015, sample SAMEA2737673) | human gut metagenome | biome: human gut; feature: human-associated habitat; material: faeces | place: China | collected 2012 ...
CTAAAGTTAGGGTAAACTTGAGAGAAATGTATCCTAAATATTATAATCAAGATTGCTTTGTTGAAGTTGATCAGGATGTTTATGAGACAATGAACAAATATGATCACATTGATGCAGCATATAAAAGAAAAGTGGATTATCATAAGGGATATTTTTCATTGGATCGAAGTCCATTTTTAGAATTGGAAAAAGTAGGCTTTGATGTTAACGAGAACTTATTGTTGAAAGAATTAATACATCAAGAATTGATAAGTTTTATAGAATTAACAATAAGAGATTTACCAGTCAAAGAAAAAGAACGGATATTAAAAAAATGTTCAATGTAAGACTTTAGAATCAATTGCTATTGAAGAAAATTGTAGTATACCAGCTGTTTACTATTCTATTAAAATAGCACTTGAAAAAATAAAACAAGTTCTTATTGAAAATGGTTATGACATTAAAGATTAATTTAAATATCGTAACTAAAAAAAGCTTTAATGAATCTCCTTACATATAAGGAGATTCATTTCATCCTTGTAAAGAGCTTAAATATATTAATATCAACTATAAAAAAAAGAAGATTAATGTTATTAGGTTAAGAACTGTTAATTTTCTTCTTTCATTATTTGTTTAATTTATCAACTTACCAATCAAAAGCATAGTGGCACAAATTTCCGTGTTTCCTTTTTCATTTCATCTTAGAAAATGAATTGAGAAAAAGTCTTCGTCTTCGTTAATAAATATAAATATTATATTGATGATATAGACATAGGATGATATAATTTGACTATAATAATGATAGGAGGAATTGCATATGTCAAATTTACGTGAAACAATAAGACCGTCAGCAGATATAAGAAATCATTATAATGAAATTTCAAAACAATGCAGAGAAGATAAAGAGGCAGTCATTATCACAGTTCATGGAAAGGGAGACACAGTATCGCTTTCATTTGAAGAGTATCAAAATATGAAGTCAAGAATTGAGTTGTTAGAAACTCTTGCTGAAGCTGAAGATGATGTAAAAAATGGACGTGTTGCTCCTATAAGCAAAACATTTGATGATTTGCGAATGATGTTAAAAGGTGAGTAACATGAAATACAGTATTATTCGTACTGATAAAGCAGATGAGGGAATCAGACATACTATCTTATATTTAGCAAATCAATTTGGTAATGAATTTGCATTGAAAAAACTTGATTATATTGAAGAGACTATTAAGCTTTTAGAAGATAATCCTTATATTGGAACGTATCCTAGATATGCTGTCTTGAAAAGACAGGGCTATAGAGTGCTGATATTAGAAAAGAATATAGCTTTTTATAAGGTTGATGAAGAAAAAAAAGAGGTTATCATTTATGCATTTGTTGATCAAAGACAAGATTATGTAAATATAATCAGGGGATTATGATTAAAAGTAGATACTAAATGATTATCAAAGTTGGGAACAAGTTTCATCTTTTTGATGTAAAGGTTTTTTCTAAATGTATCCTTATTATACAAAATAGCCATATAAAATTTTAGAATCAATTACTATTGAAGAATACTATAGTATATTAATAGTTTATTACTTTATAAAAAGATGACTTGAAAAAAACAAGGAACTTCTTATTGAAAATACCTACTATATTAAAGATTGATTTAATCAGAAAAACTTAAAATAACTATAATGAATCTCCTTATATATAAGGGGATTTTTTAACATGCTTATACAATTTAAATTATTTGAATATGCGAAAGGAGATTATGATGATAAGCAAGATTAATAGAGGTGAAATATATGTAGCAGATTTAAATCCATTCCAAGGATCTGAGCAAGGTGGCATAAGACCAGTAGTTATTTTACAAAATGATACAGGAAATTATTTTAGCAGTACAACAATAGTTGCATCATTAACATCTCATACTGTGAAAAAAGAAAATTTACCAACACATGTTTTTATTGATAGTCGAGAAGATCTTGAACATGATTCTATAATACTATGTGAACAAATTAGAACAATTGATAAATCTAGATTAATTAGATATTTAGGAAAGTTGGATGAATACGAAATGGAAGAGGTGGAAGATGCTTTAAATGTGAGTTTAGGATGTTTTGATGATTCATTAAGTATAAATGTGAAATTACATATGTGATATAATTGTTTTATAAAAGTGAAAAATGACTTAAAAAATCTTCTGTGAATCTCCTTATATATGTAAGGAGATTTATCCTTAGAGAGAACATTGACAAGTTAATAAAGGCAATATTAATACATGTCCAAGATTAATGAAGAATCTGAAATAATGATACTCACGGTTAGCCTTCATCAGAGCGTTAGAAGCGTCGCAGGTTTAGGAATCGTATAGGATAAAACACAAAGAAACCTGTTTGTTATTTAACAAGTGAACTACATTGGCAGTGTGGTTATTAATATTGATATTTTTTAAATAATTAACATGAACTATATAAAGGATAATAATATGTTTACCATTGTGTATATTAATAAGGAAAATATTGAAATAGATCAAGCTTATTTATATGAGTTAGAAGATAGGACACTGATTGATCATCAATTAAAGAAGGGATACTTAATAGATATGCTTTACAATTCTTTAGAAACATTAACAGACAAGCAAAAAAGAAGATTGATTTCTTATTATTTTAATAATGAAAGCATTGAAGAAATTGCTTTAAAAGAACAGGTGAGTGAAAGTGCTATTAGAAAATCTATTCACCAATCATTGATTCAATTAAAAAGAAAATTAAATAAATATAAATAAAATTGTACATTTGTGAAAGTTAATTATGGTAAATAGAATGTGTTTGTAAAATAAATATGAAAGAAGGATATCTAAAATGGAAACACAAGAAAAAAAGGAAGTAATGACTGTTAATGAATTTGCTGAAGCATCAGGTATACATTATGCGACAGTAAGAAAGTTGATTAAAGAAGAAAAAGTATATTATTTCAGATTAGGTAACAGATATTATATAAACTACCCTAAAACAATGGAACATTTGTATGCTAATCCTGTAAATGACATTTTATGGAACAAGCCTAAAAATAAAGCATAAAACATGAAAAAATAGTTTATTTGGCGTTTAAAATCATTAAAAGTTAAAAAGGAAAACAGCCAGTTTACTCCTATACAATTCAAAACACTAGATAAATCAATAGATTACAATGATTTTTAAAGAAAAAAAGTTAAAATATGAATGAAATTGCGATATCTTTTATTGGTGTCGAATAAAAGTATTATAAAGTAAAAAAAGTCCTTAGAGAAATCTAAGGGCTTTTTTACTGATTTATATTGTTTTTAAATTCTAGAGGGGAACGACCATATCTTTTTTTAAATACTTTAGAAAAATAATTAGGATCTTCAAAACCACAAAAATAGGCAATTTCTTTAACATTTAACTCATCATTTATAAGAAGTTCTGTGGCTTTTTTTAAACGATAATCCAAAAGATATTGATGGATTGTTGTATTGTATTTTGATTTAAAATGATTAAGTAGAGTTCCACGACTACAGAAAAAATAAGAACATAATTCTTCAATTGTAATTTGTTTATTGTAGTTTGCAATGATATAGTGTTTAATTTCTTGGGCAAGATGATCATGTTTTGCTTGGATACGGTTTGTAAGTGAAATGTATTTTGCACATACATCACAAATATTCGCAAAAGCATAAATTTGTTCATCGTTTAAAATTGTAATTTCTGTGATATATTTTTTTAATATTTCTTTTTCTTGAAAATATTCTTTAGATTTTTCAAGGATTTCAGAATAATTTCTATATGTTCCTATAACGGCCTGTCCCATCATTAAATAACCAGTTAAACTTCCATAAGAATAAAGAGGCATAATTGCTTCATTTAAACCAAAGTGACATTTATAAATATAAAGTTCACCCGTTTTTTTGACATGTTCCATAGCTTTATAATCACAATCAATACAATGTTGAAAAGCATTGTTGTTTTTTTCTAATTCATTACAAAATTTTGATTTCTTATGAGGATAAGAAGCTAATAAATTTTGGTTCAAATCAAATATAGACATATTCAAACCTGATATTTTATATAAATCTTTTAATAAGTTTTCTAATTCATTCATAATATTCTCCATACTTTATATAATATAAGCATATAATTATTATACGTCTTTCTTTTTATATCATAAATAGGTAGAAATATAATGAATAAAAAACATATTTATACTTTTTTACTCTATATTATACTTTGTTCCATTTCTATTTCTTTTTATCTCATTTATGATATTGTCAGGAGGAAAGAGAAATGGAAATGAACAATGAATGGGTCAAAGATCCAAAGATTTTTAATGTCAATCGTTTAAGTGCAACAGCATCGATTCATAGATATGCAAGTATTAAAGAATTAAAAGAAAAACAAAGCAGTTTCAATTATTCATTAAATGGGAACTGGAAGTTTCATTATGCAACAGGATTTAATCAATTAATACCGGAGTTTTCTAATAAAGATTATTGTGTAGATAACTGGGATGAAATTAAAGTACCAGGACATATTCAATTACAAGGTTATGGAAAACCAATGTATGTCAATCAAATCTATCCTTGGTCAGGAACACAACAAATCATTCCTGGAGAAATCCCTGATAAAAATCCAATTGGAAGTTATGTTACATACTTTGACAGTTCAATAATCAAAGATAATGTCGATACTTATATTACTTTCCATGGTGTAGAATCTGCTATGGCTCTATGGGTCAATGGTACTTTTGTAGGATACAGTGAAGACAGTTTTACACCTTCAAGTTTTAATATTACAGATTTGATTATTAATGGAGAAAACAAAATTGCTGTCAATGTTTATCGTTTCAGCAGTGGAAGCTGGTTAGAAGATCAAGATTTCTGGCGTTTTTCAGGTATTTTTAGAGATGTTGAACTTCAAATGGTACCACACGTTCATTTAAAAGATATCAAGATTTTGACACATTTAAATGAAAATTATGATCATGCAACTGTTGAAGTAACGCCAATGATTGTAAAAAAAGAGGCTAAATTTAAGGCAGTCTATACTTTAAAGTATAAAGATGAAGTTATTGGACAAAAAGAAAGCAAAGATTGTTGCAGTCCAATCAATTTTGAATTCGATGATCCTCATTTATGGTCAGCAGAAAAACCAAATCTTTACCAATTATATGTAGAAATCATGGATGAAAAAGGTTTAGTTGAATGTAGTCAATACAATGTGGGTGTTAGAGAATTTAAACTTATTGATGGTATCATGTGTATCAATGGCAAAAGAATTGTTTTTCATGGTGTCAACCGTCATGAATTTTCAGCTGAGACAGGAAGAACGGTTTCTTATGAAGATACTAAAAAAGATATTTTGAATATGAAAGCCAATAATATCAATGCCTTACGTACATGTCATTATCCAAATCAAACATTTGTTTATGATTTATGCGATGAATATGGTCTTTATGTCATTGATGAAGTCAATCTTGAAACCCATGGAACATGGAGTGAACTTTTTGATAAAACACATATCATACCAGATGATAAATCTGAATGGCTAGATATTATTTTAGATCGTGCCAATTCCATGTATGAAAGAGATAAAAACCATCCTTCGATTATTATTTGGTCATTAGGAAATGAATCTTATGGTGGTAAAAATCTTTATGAAATGTCTAAGTTTATGAAACAAAAAGATACTTCTCGTTTGATTCATTATGAAGGACTTTCACATGATCGTCGTTACAATGAAACAAGTGATATTGAAAGTCAAATGTATACTTTTGCAGTTGATGTTGAAAAATACCTAAAGGAACATCAAGATAAACCATTTATCTTGTGTGAATACGCTCATTCTATGGGAAATAGCAATGGTGCGTTATTCAAATATATTGATTTAGAAAAGAAATATTCCTTATATCAAGGTGGTTTTATCTGGGATTACATCGATCAAGCATTGTATCATGATGGTAAGTTATGTTATGGTGGGGACTTTGGTGAAAGACCAAGCGACTATGATTTCTGTGGAAATGGCATCGTTTTTGCGAATCGTACAAATACACCAAAGATGCAAGAAGTCAAATACTGCTATCAATATGTAGATTTTAGAATAGATGAAAATGATATTCATATCAGCAATAATTATTTATTTACTGATTTAAATGAATATCAATTACAAATGGATATGTTATGCAATGGTAATGTTGTTCAAACCAAAACAATGACAGTAGATTGTAAACCATTATCATCAGTTGTTGTTGAAAATCCATTTAAAATAAATGATCAAGACCAAGAATGTGCAGTAACAGTCTATTTGAAAAAGAATCATGAAATATACGCTCAACAACAATATATCTATGAAGTAAAAAATAAAACACATAACATTCATACAACAAAACACGTAGATATCGTTGAAGACTACTTGAATGTAGGCGTTGTAGGAAAAGATTTCAATGTGATTTTCTCAAAACAAAAAGGTTTGGTTTCTTATAGATATCATCAAAAAGAATATATTAGAGTACCTGTCAGACCAAATTTCTTTAGAGCAGCTACAAATAATGATGTTGAAAACAAATATGGTTATCGCTATGGTAAATGGTTAACTGCCAGTCTTTATGCAAAATGTGAGTTTGTTGGTGTTTCAAAAGGAGATTGTTCTTGCAAGGTTGAATATGCTTATGACTTACCAAATTTACAAGATGAAAAAGTACATCTAGTTTATGAAGTCTATGGTGATGGTATGATCATTGTAGACATGGCTTATCAACCCGTATCATCTGAAATTGAAATGCCTGTATTTGGACTTATCTTCCAATTATATAAAGATATGGAAGAAGTAAATTACTATGGATATGGTCCAGAAGAAAACTATATCGATCGAAACAAAGGAGCGCTTCTTGGAAAATATGCTTACCAAGTAACAGATAATTTAACCCCTTATCTTTATCCACAAGAATGTGGAAATAGAACACATGTAAGAGAATTATCTATTATAGGAGAAAATAAACAATTAGAAGTAGAAGGCAAAGACTTTGAATTTACAGCTTTACACTATACACCTTATGAATTAGAAAATGCTCGACACAAAGATGAACTTCCAAATATTTATCAAACTGTTTTATGTATCAATGAAAAACAAATGGGTATTGCCGGTGATGATACATGGGGTGCTAAGACACATGATGAATTCTTATTAGATAAAGAAAAACATCATTTACGTTTTAGTTTTAAAGGTAAGTTATAATGAGATTTATATTTGTAAGACATGGAAAGACCCATTTCAATGAAATCAATCTGACACAAGGTTGGTGTGATTCTCTTTTGTCAAAAGTGGGAATCAGACAAGTTGAAAGTATTTCAAAGCAGCTAGAACAATACCAAATAGATAAGGCATACACATCTCCATTGGGTAGGGCAGTACAAACGGCAAATATTATTCTAAGTAAAAAGGGAATTGAGCCAATTTATGAAGAGCGCTTCAAAGAAGTTAATTTTGGAATACTTGAAGGAATATCCACAGAACTTGTAAGAAAACTCAATATTGAATCACCAAACTGGCTAGAAAATCTGGATATGGACTATAGACCTTATGAAGGAGAAGATATTCATGATGTTATTTTAAAGCATCATGAAGCTCTTCAAGAAATCATTGAGAATTGTAATGATAATGAAACAGTTTTAATTGTAGGTCACGGCTGTTCTTTATACGGTTTTCTTAAATCGCTATTTTTTAAAGAACAATTTCTCGAATTTCCAAATAACGCTACGGCAACAATTGTTAATTATTCAAATGGAAATTTCAAACTCGAACAAATTCTAGATCCTACTATATAAAAATAAACAGGTTTGCGATGGTAAACCTGTTTATTATTTATAAAGTTTCAGAATATTTTATACAAATTAAATCAGAAATAAGCTGTAATGGATAGGGATGACTTGCATAGCCTCCTTTACTGTTATAACGGATGTAGAAATCGATAAATGGATATTCTATTGACTGATCAGAAGTAATCATGCATATCTTTGGTTTCTTTTTGTTACTTTTGAATGGCTTGGCTCTTGGAAAAATACGATCAAAATAGGTTCCTGACTCTGAAAAAATAATAATAAGATTATTTTCATCAGCATCAGCAATATAGTCTGCCTGATCTTTAGTATTGAAGCATGAAAAGATAAGTTTTCCACTTGTTTGTAAATCAAACTGTAAATTGCAGGCAACGCTTTCAGATTGCATATAGCCAAAAGCAGCTATTTTTTGATAAGAACTGATTTCTTGGACAAGTGTATCTATTTGTTTTTCGATATCATTTTCCAAAAAATAATTTAAATTAGAAACAACATTTTTCACATATGATTGAACCATTGATGAAGATTCATATTTTTCATAGTCAAACTTTCTTTTTAAGCGAGCAGATTCAACAGAAAATTTTGCGATTTGATTTTTTAATGCATTGAAATCTTTAAGTCCAATATCGCGACAAAAGCGCGAAATACTAGAATTTGACACATAACAAGCTTGAGCTAGATCTGTGAGAGAACATTCTTCTAAATCGCGCATATTTTCTATCATATATTTAGCTATTTTATAGTTATTTGAACCTTTTGGTTCATCATTAAGTGTTGATAAAAGTATAATTATTAGGTTAAACATGGAGAATCTCCTTTATGTATATTTTAAATAATTATACCATAGTTAATTATTGTTTAACAACAACAGTTTTAGCTACTTTATCATGAAAAGATTGTGTATTTGTTTGAAAATAAGCATAGATAATTGAACCAATAGTTAAAGCATAAGCAATATATTTTAAAGGGTCAACGAACATTGTAAGTTTAAATAATGGGAGTATCTTTCTTATATAGGTTGGGATGATTATCATTCCACCTTCAAGTAAGGATGCACCAAGAAGTTCTCTTAGCATCATATCTTTTAAATTGATAGATTTATTATTTTCTTTGATGATTTTGATCTTACATATCTTTTTGCCAAGTGTTTGTCCTTTAAAAAGATATGTTGGAATAAATATATAGTAAACAATACCAATTAAAATGCCATAAAGACCTAAAGCAAGACCTATAGAAAAATCATAGTGTGTCAGGTCAAACATATAAGGTTTTAAGTAGTCATTTCCTCTTAAATAGAAGGTAATAGGGATAACAGCCAACATGTTAGTAAGATACCAATCGATGATCATAGCTACAAATCTTCTAACACGCGTTTCGATGATATCCATATTATTTCTGTTTGTATTGTTTTTTTTATTTCTTGTTTTATTTTTTTTCATAAGTAGTCCTCCGAACTAGAAAAATTATAACAAATGCACATCTTATTTACTTTTGGTTTTCCAAAAGGTAGAAATCATTTCCAAATGTTGGAAATAAAAAAAGAAAGCCGAAGCTTTCTATAAAGATTTATAATCTTTTGTAATCATCCATATTTAATAAAGACGCAGCATCTTTATCACAAATAACAGTAAAATTAGGATGTAGTTTTAAAACAGTTGCTGGTAGTTCATCAGAAATAGGTGAATCTAACACTTGTTTTAAAATTTGAGCTTTTTCTTTACCAGTAACAATCATGACAAGATGTTTAACTCTCATTAGACTTTTTGGTCCCATTGATAAAGTAATTGGTAAATGATCTCTTGCTGGATATGTTGGATTAACAGCATTTTTTGTTTTACGATCCATTGGATAAGTATAACTATCCATAGGTGTACATCTTGGACAGTTGCTGCAGAAATGTCCATCCCAACCTAGACCAATTAACATAACATCAATACCACCAGCATCTCTGATTTCTTGATCATAAGTTTCCCAATTTTCCATAGTTGTTGTATGGATTCTTTCATCAGGAATATTTGCATCTTTAAAGAATAGTTCTTGCATTTCTTCCCAGTTTGGGCCATATGGTTTATCTTGATAAGGTGCTTCATCAAAAAGATAGTATTGAATGTCTTTGAATTTTTCTTGGTCTTTAACATAAGGAACCATCATCTTATAAAGATTGATAGGAGAGCGTCCAGCAGTTAAAGAGATGTTGACTCTTTTATCTTGCATCATTGCTCCAAGTAAAATGTGCATTGCACTTTCGCTCATTTTTTGTTCATTTTCTTCAATGATTAATTTCATAAATATATCCTCCTATTTTATAAGAAGATATAACTCACACACAATTTCATTATAAAAAATAAAAAGGGAGTGTCAACATAAAAAAACAAATGCCAATAAAAAAAATAAAACAATTCATTTCCACGATTTGGAAAAGATTTCAAGCAATTGGAAAGGTATTTTTTGTTGTGGAAATCAAAAGAATTTTAAACGCTTACAGCTATATAATTTCATTGTAGCAAGAGAAGGGAGGGAACTTTCATGAATTTCATGGAAAAATTTAATGAACTTGCAAATCGTACACTTGTACCAATTGCTAACAAATTAGGGAATCAAAGACATTTGGCTGCTATTCGTGATGGAATGGTAGTAGCAATTCCGTTATCTATTTTAGGAGGGGTATGTTTAATTATTTCAACACCACCTTTTAAACCAGAAACACTTCCAAATTGGGGATTTATTACTGACATGTTAAATGGTTGGTATAATTGGGCGCAAGCCAACAAAGCAATGTTGCAATTGCCTTATAATATGACAATGGCATTAATGGGATTATTTATTGCATTTGCAATTGCTTATCATTTAGCAGATGAATACGAAATGCCAAAATTAAATTCAGCAATCGTATCAACTTCAGTATTTTTAATTGTATCAGCACCAACAACTTCAGCAGTAGCATCAAATCTTATTGTTGATGGAAAAAGTGCAACAGATTTATTAGCTTTAGCTGGTAATTACATACCAACGACCTATTTGGATGCCAAAGGTATCTTTACAGCAATCTTGGTTGCTATAGGTTGTGTGGAAATTATGCATTTTATGTTTAAAAAAGACATTCGTATTAAAATGCCTGAAGGTGTTCCACCAGCAATCAGTTCATCTTTTGATGCAATCTTACCATTATTTATTTGTGTAATCATTTTTTATGGTCTTTCTTTAGTTGTACAAAACTTTAGCGGACAACTTTTACCAAGTATGATCATGACAGTTTTAGCACCTGCAATTTCAGGACTTGATTCATTAGTTGGTATCTGCTTAATTACCATGATTGCTCAAGTATTCTGGTTCTTTGGATTACATGGAGCAAGTATTACTCAACCAATCCGTTTACCATTTATGCAAATGTATTTAATTGCTAATATTTCAGCATTCTCTGCTGGACAACCAATCGTACATTACTTTACTCAATCATTCTGGTCATATGTTATTACACTTGGTGGTGGAGGAGCAACAATGGGACTTTGTATCTTATTGTTGAGATCTAAATCAGCAGAATTAAAAACATTAGGAAAATTATCAATTGGACCTGCAATCTTTAATATCAATGAACCAATTATCTTTGGGTTACCAATGGTTTTAAATCCATTAATGATGATTCCATTTATCTTTGTACCAGTAATCAATTCAATTATTGCTTATGGCTTAATGGCCTTCCATATTGTAGGAAAAGGAATTATTGAAACACCATGGACAACACCAGCTCCACTTGGAGCCGCACTTGGATGTATGGATTTCAAAGCAGCAATCATGGTTATTGGTTTAATTATCTTAGACATGGTTTTATACTATCCATTCTTTAAATTATTAGAAAAACAAAAATTAGAAGAAGAAAATTCAGTACAAACAAATTAAAAAAAGAAGATAAAAACTCACACATAAATCTTTTAAAAATTGAATAACTTAAGTTAGCTCTAGTGATCATCGTGATCATTAGGGCTTTTTTTATAAAAACTTAAAGTTTGACATATATTTCTCTCGGTTTATGAAGAAGGGAGGGATAATATGTCAACTAAAGTTAGGGTAAACTTGAGAGAAATGTATCCTAAATATTATAATCAAGATTGTTTTGTTGAAGTTGATCAGGCTATTTATGACACAATGAACAAGTATAATCACATTGATGCGGCATATAAAAGAAAAGTAGATTATCATAAGGAATATATTTCATTAGATCGAAGTCCATTTCTAGAATTAAAAAAATTGGCTTTGATGTTAACGAAAACTTATTGTTGAAAGAATTAATAAGTTTTATAGAATTAACAATTAAAGACTTACCAGTACAAGAAAAAGATATTAAAAATTAGATAAAAAAAATCGTAATATTTTATTAGTGGTGAATAGTATAAACACGAAAGCTCCTTTTAGTGAAAACTAAAGTGTATTTTTAGAGTTTATCTATTTATAAGGAAATTAATTTGTTATACTAAAAATAGAAAGAGGAAAATACTATGAAATTACATTATCGAGGAAAATACAATTTAGATCCGACAACCTTACCGACCTGTAAGCATCAACCGAATGCTGTTAAATTTAAAGAAGTTGACTCAACAAAAGAGCTTGCTGATATTGCTAATGGCATAGCAATAGCCTTAATGATTTTATTATCTATTCCTGTTTATTTAAAATATAAAGGTTCATTATTTGATTATTTTGATGAAATGATGGTAGGGGCAATGCTTCCTTTATTAACGATGTTTCCTCATGAACTTTTACATGCTCTTTGTTTTAAAGAAGATGTTTATTTATATACAGATTTTAAACAAGGTCTCTTGTTTGTTGTTGGCTGTGAAACAATGAGCAAACAAAGATTCATTTTTATGTCGCTTTTACCAAATATTGTTTTTGGTTTTATTCCGTATATGATTTCTTTTTTAGGGATTCAATATTTAACTTTGGCTGTCTTAGGCGTTATTGCAATTGGTATGGGTGCAGGGGATTATTATAATGTTTTTAATGCGTTAATTCAAATGCCTAAAGGGGCACGCACATATTTATACCAAATGAATTCTTATTGGTACATACCGGAAAAATAATAAAAATTTCTTTTATTAAAAGTGCTCTATTTTATTAAAAAATGTAAAGTATTTTCATAAAAATAATAAAAGAAAAAATATTTTGAAGTGGATGTGCTTACATTGGTTTTGAGCGTTGAGAAAGTAAAAAAATAGGTTTATACTAAAGAAGTAAAGTAAAGGAAGGCAAGAATTATGAAGAAAAATGAGATTATGTCAAAAACAAAAATTGTATGTACTATTGGACCAGCTTCTGAAAGTAAAGAAATGCTTACAAAATTAGTCAAAGCTGGAATGAATGTGATGAGATTAAACTTCTCACATGGAACTCATGAAGAACATGAAGAAAAAATCAATACTTTATTAGAAATTAATAAAGAGCTTTCAACAAATGTAGCAATCTTATTAGATACAAAAGGACCTGAAATTCGTACAGGGGATTTCGTTGGAGGTAAAACTTCTTTTAAAAAAGGCCAAACATCTGTTATTTGTGTAGAAGATATTGTAGGAACAAGTGAACGTTTTACAATTACTTATAAAGATTTATATAAAGATGTTAAACCAGGTGGTTTCATTTTAGTAAATGATGGTCAAGTTGAATTATTAGTTGATCATATTGATGGAACAGATATTGTTTGTGTGGCTGCTAATGACGGTGATGTTAAAAATAAACGTGGAATCAACGTTCCAGGAATTAAATTAGGATTTGATTACTTATCACCAAAAGATATTTCAGATTTAACATTTGGAGCACATCAACCATTTGATTATGTAGCTGCTTCATTCTGTCGTAGAGCACAAGATATCATTGATATTAAAAAATTATTAATTGAAAATGGTAGAAATGATATTCAAATCTTAGCGAAGATTGAAAATCAAGAAGGTGTTGAAAATGTAGACGAAATTCTTGATATCGCAGATGGAATCATGGTCGCTCGTGGAGATTTAGGTGTAGAAGTTCCTGCTGAAGATGTGCCACTTATTCAAAAATCAATTATTAAAAAATGTAAACAACGTGGAAAAATCGTTATTACTGCAACACAAATGTTAGAAAGTATGCAACAAAATCCACGTCCAACTCGTGCAGAAGTATCTGACGTTGCAAATGCTATTTATGATGGAACAGATGCTATTATGTTATCGGGAGAATCAGCAAGTGGATTATATCCTCAAGAAGCTGTCTTAATGATGTCGAAAATTGCACATAAAATTGAATCAAATTTAGATTATCAAAGTTTACAAAGACAAGCTATTCGTACAGCACCTGATGATACAAGTGAAGCAATCTGTATGTCCGTTGCTGAAATTGCTTATAAATTTAATGTTGCAGCGATTATTGCCTTTACAGAATCAGGATTTACTGCTCGTAAAATGGCACGTTATCGTACAAAATCTCGTATCATTGCTGCGACACCTTCACCAAAGACAGTAAAAGCTTTAGCTTTAAACTGGGGTGTTAAAGCAGTTCCTTGCAAACCTTTAAATTCACGTATTTCAATGATTGATTATGCAAGTATCATTGCTCGTGAAAATGGTGTTAAACCAGGTCAAAAAATTATTGTAACTGGTGGTACTCCAGGGGTTAAAGGTGCCACAAGCTATTTAGAACTTGTCGAAGTTAAATAAAACACTCGAAAGAGTGTTTTTTTAAAATTCATAAAAATGAAATAATAAGGTTATACTATACAAGAGGAAATAAATAATAGAAAGAGAGATTTTATAAATGTGTACAGCAGCAACTTATCAAACTAAAGATTTTTATATGGGAAGAACGTTAGATTATGAGTTTTCTTATGGTGAAAAAATTGCTATTATGCCAAGAAACTATCCTTTACAATTTAGATATGATGGGAAAAAGATCACTCATTATGCTTTAATTGGTATGGCTCATGTTATTGATGATTATCCATTATATTATGATGCCGTTAATGAAAAAGGTTTAGGTATGGCTGGTTTAAATTTTGTAGGAAATGCTTGTTATAATGATGTTCAAGAAAACGTAAGGAATGTCGCTCAATATGAATTTATTCCTTGGATTTTAAGTCAATGTGCTTCTTTAAATGAAGCAAAAAAACTCATCAAAGAAATGAATCTTGTTAAAACACCTTATAACGAACAACTTCCAGCAGCTTCATTACATTGGATCATTGCAGATAAAAGTGGATGTATTACTGTTGAATCTGTCAAAGAAGGACTAAAAGTCTATGAAAATCCAGTAGGCGTTTTAACCAATAATCCTGCCTTTGACAAACAAATGTTTAACTTAAATAACTATATGTCTTTATCACCAAGACAACCAGAAAATATGTTTTCTAAAGAATTAGATTTAAAAACTTATTCAAGAGGGATGGGGGCTTTAGGACTTCCTGGAGATTTATCTTCTATGTCACGCTTTATTCGTGTCGCTTTTACAAAAATGAATGCAAAATCAAAAAGCAGTGAAAAAGAAAGTGTTAATCAATTCTTTCATATTTTAGGGTCGGTTGAACAACAAAGAGGATGTTGTGAAGTGACTGAAGAAAAATATGAAATTACAATTTATACATCATGTTGGAATGCTCAAAAGGGTATTTACTATTATACAACCTATGGTCGTCGTCAAATTACGGCAGTTAATATGCATAAAATAAATTTAGATGGGCAACAACTTATAAGTTATCCAATGCTTAATGACGAAGAATTTTATGAACAAAACTAATATTTTTGAGATAGTGAAAGCTATCTTTTTTTTATTATTAAATGTGATTAAAATCGCATGAACAACATATATTTCAAAGAAAATAAGTTAATTTTTTAACTTGGTGTAAACGCTTTCAATTTAAAAAAGATAGGACTACAATAAGGTTAAAGGGGATGAAAATCATGCATTTAAAATCATTTATTGGAGGTATACATCCAAAAGATCAAAAACACTATACAAAAGATTTGCCAATCATCAAGCTAAATGCAAGTGATGAAGTTGTATTTTTGTTAAAACAACATATTGGGGCGCCTTGTAAACCACTTGTTAAAATAAAAGATGAAGTTAAAGTAGGACAAAAAATTGCTTGTGAAGATGGTTTTGTTTCTAGTCCGATTATTTCATCTGTTTCAGGAACAGTAAAAGCAATAGAAGAAAGAATGGATATTTCTGGAAAAATGCAACAAGCAATCGTTATAAATAATGATGGTTTATATCAAAGTATTGAAATAAAAACAAATGATTATAAATCATTAAGCTATGAAGATAAAATAGAAAAAATTAAAGAAGCTGGGATTGTCGGCTTGGGTGGTGCTGGTTTTCCGACACACGTTAAATTATCTGTTAAGGATATTAATAAGGTTCATTATTTTATTGTTAACGGGGCAGAATGTGAACCCTATCTTACGAGTGATTATCGTTTGATGTTGGAAAAAACAGATGAACTTATAGATGGAATCCATGTGATTTTAGATATGTTTCCTAAGGCAATTTGTTATATCGCAATTGAAGATAATAAAAAAGAAGCGATTTCTTTACTTGAAGAAAAGTGTAAAGATGAAGATAAAATTGAAGTAAAGGCTTTAAAAACAAAATATCCTCAAGGTGGAGAAAGAATGTTGATTAAAGTTCTTACAGGAAAAATGCTTAATTCAAAAATGCTTCCTATTGATGTGGGTTGTATTGTAGATAATGTAGCGACAACAATTGCTATTAATCAAGCCGTTCGTTATAATCAACCACTTTTTTCTAAAGTAATGACAATATCTGGAGAAGGGATAAAACCTTGTAATATAGAAGTTCCTTTAGGAACAAGTTTTCAGTTTATTGTAGATCAACTTGGCGGTCTTAAAGGTGAAATCAAAAAACTTATTTGTGGAGGACCGATGATGGGAAGTGCTTTGATGACACTAGATCTTCCAGTTACAAAAACAACCAGTGCTATTCTTGCTATGAATCAAGATGAAGTTTCACTTTATGAGCCTTCTGCGTGTATTCGTTGTGGAAGATGTTTAGATGTTTGTCCAAGCTTGCTTAAACCACAAACACTCTATCAAATTGCGTTAAAAAATGATACAGAAGCCTTTATCAAAAATCAGGGTATGGATTGTATTGAATGTGGCTGTTGTAGTTATACTTGTCCAGCCAAACGCAATATGACACAAGCCTTTAAGAAAATGAAATATTTAGTTTCAATTAATAAAAGAAAGTAGGTAGCTTTATGAATCAATTATTACATGTATCTTCTTCACCACATATTAAAGATAAAGTTACAACATCTTCCATTATGCTTGATGTTGTTATTGCCTTATTACCAGCTACTTTTTTTGGAATCTATCAATTTAAAATAAATGCTTTATTGATTATTCTAACCACAATAATCACATGTGTTTTATCAGAATATATTTATGAATATTTCATGAAAAAAACGATAACAATCAAAGATTTATCAGCTGTTGTTACAGGTCTTATTTTAGCTTTAAATTTACCAGCAACGGTTCCTTTATGGATACCAGTGATAGGTGGGATTTTTGCAATCATTGTTGTTAAACAGCTTTATGGTGGATTAGGACAAAACTTTATGAATCCTGCATTAGCAGCACGTTGTTTTTTACTCATTTCTTTTGCAGGCAGAATGACTAATTTTGTTTTTGATGGTCTAACTTCACCGACACCTTTAGTTTTTTTAAAAAATGGACAAAGCTATGAACTCTTAAAGATGTTTTTAGGTACGACTTCAGGAACGATAGGAGAAACATCAACTTTCGCTTTACTTATTGGTGCAGGTTATTTGCTTATTAAAGGAATTATTAAGGTAACAATTCCTTTAACTTATTTAATTACTTTTTCAATTTTTACCATACTTTTTTCACCTTGTTCATTTGACTTTTATTATCTAGCTTGTGAGCTTTGTGGAGGAGGACTTATTTTTGGTGCCTTTTTTATGGCAACAGATTATGTTACAAGTCCTATGGAGCGAAAGGGACAAATTGTTTATGGAATTATTTTAGGAATTTTAACAGGACTCTTTCGTTTCTTTGGAACAAGTAGTGAAGGTGTTTCCTATGCAATCATTATTTCTAATTTACTTGTTCCATTAATTGATAAAATCACTTTAAAAGGTGGTGTTTTCTAATGAACTTTAAAAAAATACTAAAAGATGTCTTTATTCTTTGTTTAATAACAATTATTTGTGGAGGTTTGATGGGGTATGTTTATCAAATAACAAAAAAGCCTATTGAAAAACAGGCTAAGCAAACACAACAAGAAGCGTATAAACTTGTTATGAAAAAAGCCACAGGCTTTAAAAAATATGAAGATCAAAAAATAAAAAAATTATCAAAACAATTAAAAAATAATGAAAATAATGTAGAAATTGTCCAAGCATTAAAAGCGTATCAAAATAAAAAAAACATAGGTGAAATTATTCAAGTCATCGACCATGATGGTTTTGGTGGAGACATTGAACTTATTGTTGGTATCAATCAACAAAAAGAAATTACCGGTGTTGAAATTTTATCCATTGATGAAACTGTTGGACTAGGGATGAACGCTAAAAATAAAGAATTTAGAGATCAATATAAAGGAAAAAAAGTAGAACGTTTTGAAGTTGTAAAAACCGGAAAACAAAGTGATGAAGAAATTGATTCTTTATCAGGTGCTACCATTACTTCTAAAGCAATGACAGGTGGTATCAATGGAGCACTTGAATTTTATGATCTCTTGAAAGGAAGATGAGAATATGAAAAAGTATCTAAAACCTTTATATAATGGCATCATTAAAGAAAATCCAACATTTGTCTTAATGCTTGGAATGTGTCCGACACTTGCAGTAACGACTTCTGCCATTAATGGAATGGGAATGGGACTTACGACAATGACGGTTTTGATTATGTCTAATTTTTTGATTTCGTTGCTTAGAAATATCATTCCAAGTCGTATGCGTATACCGGGTTATATTGTTATTGTTGCTTCTCTTGTAACGGTTGTACAATTATTACTTCAAGGATATATTCCTTCTTTATATGACACATTAGGAATCTATATTCCTTTAATTGTTGTTAACTGTATTATCTTAGGAAGAGCGGAAGCTTTTGCTTCTAAAAATCCACCACTTCTTTCTATGATGGATGGGATAGGAATAGGTCTAGGATTTACTTTAGCTCTTACTTGTATTGGTTTAGTAAGAGAAATCTTAGGGTCAGGAACAGTATTTTCAGTGCCTTTACCATTTTCTTTTGAACCGATCACGATTTTTGTTATGGCGCCAGGTGCATTCTTTGTTTTAGCTTTTTTAACGGCCATTCAAAACAAATTAAAGCTACCAAGTGCCACAAATACAAAAGAATCTTCTCTTAAATGTGGGGGAAATTGTGTTGAATGTTATGGTCATCAATGCCAAATAAACAAATCCTTATTAAAGGAGGAACTTAAAAAATGAAAACTCTTATTTTAACACTGATTAGTGTTTCCTTAGTCAATAATGTTGTCCTATCTCAATTTTTAGGATTATGTCCATTTCTAGGAGTTTCAAAACAGACAAAAACAGCACTTTCGATGGGTGGCGCCGTCATCTTTGTTATTACGGTTGCTTCAGCTGTCACAAATTTATTATATCGTTTACTTGTTTTATTTCATGTTGAATATTTAGAAACAGTGTCTTTTATATTAATTATTGCTGCATTAGTGCAACTTGTAGAACTCTTTTTAAAAAAATATTCTAAACCACTTTATAATTCATTAGGAGTTTATTTACCGTTGATTACAACTAACTGTGCAGTTTTAGGAGTGGCTCTTACCAATGTTCAAAATAATTATGATTTTATTACAAGTGTTGTTGCTGGTTTTGGAACAGCATTAGGATTTACAATTTCTATTACCATACTTGCAGGAATTAGAGAAAGAATTGCGAATAATGATATTCCTCATGTAATGCAAGGATCACCCATCGTTTTAATTACCGCTGGTTTAATGGCGATTGCTTTTATTGGTTTTTCAGGACTTATCTAAGGAGGATTTTTTATGAATACTGTATTAATTGCCATACTTGTTGTCGGAAGTATTGGCCTTATCGTGGGTGTTTTTCTATCTTTAGCGAGTGAAAAATTCCATGTTCAAGTTAATGAAAATGAAGAAAAAATAAGAGCGGTTTTACCAGGTAATAACTGTGGTGCTTGTGGTTATCCAGGATGTGATGGGCTTGCTTGTGCGATTGCTAAAAAAGAAGCGCCAATCAATCAATGTCCTGTAGGTGGCAATGAAGTTGCTAAAAAAATAGGAGAAATTCTCCATTTAGAAGTAGAAGAGAATACACATTTAGTGGCTTATGTTAAATGTAAGGGAACGTGTGATAAAATACAAAGACAATATCAATATGATGGCATTCATGATTGTTTAAGTGCGGCTGTTGTCCCAGGAAGTGGTGATAAAAAGTGTCGTTTTGGTTGTATGGGTTATGGCAGTTGTGAAAAGGCTTGTGCTTTTGATGCCATTCATGTTATTGACGGTGTTGCTCAAGTTGATAAAGAAAAATGTAAATCGTGTCAAAAGTGTATGGATGCTTGTCCGCAGCATCTTATTGAAATGGTCCCTTATGAATCTTTATGTCATGTAAGATGTAATAGCCATGATAAAGGACCAGTAGTTAATAAAAACTGTAAGGCAGGATGTCTAGGATGTATGATGTGTCAAAAAGTTTGTCCAACAGGAGCGATTACAGTTGAAAACTTTTTAGCACATATTGATTATTCTAAATGTATTCATTGTGGTAAATGCAAAGAAAAATGTCCAAGAAAGATTATTGAATAAAAAGAAAAAGGACATTAGTCCTTATTTAAATAGTGCTTAAAAGATTGGCTATAACTTACTTGATTGTTTTCATCGATAAAACAACCAGAAACACCTTCAAGTGAGTTAAGTAATTCAAGTCCTTTTTCTTTTCCTAAAGAAAAACAAACTGTGCTCAAAGCATCTCCTTGAATTGATTTTTTAGAAATAATCGTTACTGAACTTAAATCATTTTCATAACTATAACCCGTTTTTGGATTTAAAATATGATGATATCTTTTAGAATCGATTTTAAAAAATCTTTGATAAGTTCCACTTGTAACAACAGATAAATCATTGATTTTTAAACTAAACAATGAATCAGATGTTTGTTGTGGGTTGGTAACACCAATAATAAAAGGACGCTCTTGTTTTTTACCAACACATAAAATATTACCTCCTAAATTAATAAGGGCACTTTTGACATTTTCTTTAAGTAAATAGTTTTTGATTTGATCGGTGATGTATCCTTTTGCAATTGCCCCTAAATCAATCATCGTTTCTGTATTTAGAAAACGTATCTTATGATTTTCTAAAACAATATTTTTATAAGAAACATCGTGAAGATGTTGTTGAATTAATGTATCTTCAGGAAGTGTATGCTTTTTAAAATCCCATAATGAAGAAATAGAACCAATGGTAATATCAAAACTTCCTTTTGATAAATCACTATAATAAAGACCTTGTTTAATCACTTTATAGAGATCATTAGATAATTCTTGAGCTTCTAATTTGTTGGAAGAATGGTTTATTTTATAGAGTTCACTTTTTTTATTATTGGTAGAAAAGATACACTCGTATTTCTTGCATAAATCAAAACAGTTATTTAAAATATTTTTAGAAGAAGAATCATAAAGGGTTATTTGGATAATTGTGTCTAGACAAAATTCTTTATTAGAAAGAGGAGCTGTATTTTTACAACCGCAAAGGATAAATGAAAAAATAAGTAATGAAAGTATTGATTTTTTCATAGGCAACCTCCTTTTTTATATTATAGCATGGAGTAAGAAGATGAAAAATAAAACGTTAAGAAATGATTTGATTATTTTTGGCATTCTTGTTGTTTTGATAGGAGGTCTTTTTCTTTTTAAATCAAAACAACAAGGAGCAAAAATTGTCATAAAAAGAAATGATCAAATTGAAGGTTATTATTCTTTAGATGATGATCGAATCATTAATATTGATAATGAAAATAAAATACAAATTAAAAATCATGAGGTTTTTATGATAAAAGCAACTTGTCCAGATCATTTATGTATTAAACAAGGGAAAATAAATAAAAAAGGGGCAACGATTGTATGTTTACCGCATCATTTAGTTGTAGAAGTGATTGAAGGAAATGAAGGAAAAGAAGATGGAAAAGTCTATTAAAAAATTATGCTATTTGGCTTTATTTTGTGCAATAGCGATTGTTTTAAGTTATATAGAATCATTAATACCTCTTTATTTAGGCATTCCAGGAGCTAAATTAGGGCTTGCAAATGTCGTTACTTTGACATTACTTCTTTGTTTTGGCTTAAAAGAGGCTTTTATTGTTATGCTTTTAAGAATATTGATTGTTTCTATGACTTTTACGAATTTTTATATGTTTTTATATAGTTTATCAGGAGGATTGATTTCTTTAATAATCATGTATTTATTTTTAAAAACAAATTTATTTTCTAATATCATTATTTCCATTATGGGTGGTATTTTTCATAATGTAGGACAATTATTGGTGGCAATGCTTTTTTTTAGTTCAACAGTATTTATGTATTATTTACCTTATCTAATGCTTTTTGGTATACTATCGGGTATTGTAATAGGTATTTTAGGTGAAATCATTTATTTAAAAATAGGAAATCAATTAAAGAAAAGAGGCTAGAAGTATGTTTATTATTCAAAAAATAGAAACAATGCATTTATCATCTTCACAAAGTGAGGTTGCACGTTATTTACTCGATAAAAAATTAGAAATAGAAAACAAGACTATTTATGAACTTGCTCGTGAAACGTATACTTCTCCAGCCACAATTGTTCGTTTAGCAAAGAAATTAGGATATGAAGGTTATGAAGCTTTTAAAAAAGATTTCTTAGATGAACAAAAATATATTTTAACGCACTTTAAAAACATTGATCCTAATTTTCCTTTTAATAAAAATGACAGTATTCAAACCATTGCTTCTAAAATGACGATACTTACAAAAGAAAGTGCAGATGACACATTATCATTAATCAAACACGACAACCTGCAAAAAGCAGTTTCTCTTTTACAAAAAGCAAGAATCATTCATTTATCTGCTATTTCTTATTCTCTTCTTTTAGGACAAACGTTTCAATTAAATATGAACCGTTTAGGAAAGCTTGTAAATATTTGTCCAGTAGAAGGAGAAGAACTTTTTATGAATAATCTTATACAAAAAGAAGATTGTCTTTTAATGATTTCATATTCAGGACAAATAAATCAAATGCTTCAACTTGCTCGTCTTGCTAAAGGAAAAGGGGTTCCTATTATTGTTATTACTTCTTTAGGTGATAATGAATTAAAAAAATACGGAGATGTTGTTTTAAATATTTCTACAAGAGAAAAGCTTTATTCTAAAATAGGGGGATTTGTTAATGAAAACAGTATTAAACTTATTTTAGATATTCTTTATGCTTGTTATTTTGATAAAGATTATGAAGGAAATTTAAATAAAAGAATACATATTTCTAAAGAAAGTGAAACAACTCGTTTTGCTTCTTTAGATATTATGAAAGAAAGCGAACCATGATTTCGCTTTTTTCATTTTTTTTAAAAGAAAAGCGAAACCTGAAATCATAATAAACAAAGTCTCTTTTAAAACGAATAGAAGCTTTATAAGATAAAGAAAAAAGGAGGATGTTTTATGAAAAAGGATTTTTTATGGGGTGGTGCAAGTGCAGCAAATCAATATGAAGGAGGTTATCTTGAAGAGGGTCGAGGCTTAAGCATCAATGATGTTGAACTAGGGGCTTGCCATGGTCACGTCAGAAAGATTCATGAAAATATTCAAGAAGGATTTTATTATCCAAGCCATCAGGCAACAGATTTTTATCATCATTATAAAGAAGATATTGCTTTAATGGCAGAAATGGGATTTAAGTGTTATCGAATGTCTATTTGTTGGTCGCGTATTTTTCCTTGTGGCGACGATGTAATACCAAATGAAAAAGGACTTGAATTTTATGATTTGGTTTTTGATGAACTTGCAAAGTATCATATTATTCCTATTGTCACACTTCATCATTTTGAAATGCCTCTTGCTTTAGTAAAAAAATATGGTGGATGGCGTAGTCGACAATTGATAGACTTAGCAGTAAGATATGCAAAGGTTGTGATGGAAAGGTATAAAGAAAAAGTCAAATATTGGATTGTTTTTAATGAAATTAATTCTTTATTTATTGCAAAAACACCTTGGCATCAGGCAGGTGTTATTTATCAAGATAATGAAAATCAAGTTGATTTGATGTTTCAAATGGCACATTATCAACTTGTTGCCAGCGCAAAAACGGTTATTGAAGGAAGAAAAATTAATTCTGATTTTAAATTTGGAAATATGATTTTGTATAATTGCTGTTACGCTCATACTTGTGATCCGGTTGATCAAATGATATTACATGATAAACTTTTACCAATCTATTATTTTTCTGATGTTCAAATTCGAGGAAAGTATACAAATACATGTCTAGCTTATCAAAAGAAAATGAAAGCACATTTTCAAATAGAAGATGGTGACTTAGAAATACTTAAACAAGGTACAATTGATTTTTATAGTTTTAGTTATTATTCATCTTTAGTTGAAGGAAAAGATGTTTTAAAAAGTGCAGATGGAAACTTATTAGATGGTGGTCGTAATCCTTACTTAAAGGCAACTGATTGGGGTTGGCAAATAGATCCTTTAGGTCTACGTATTTCTTTAAATCTTATTTATGATCGTTATCAAATACCTCTTTTTATTTCAGAAAATGGTATGGGTGCTATTGATGAATTTAACAATCAAACGGTAGAAGATGATTATCGTGTCGATTATTTAAAACAACATGTAAAGGCAATCAAAGCTGCAATTGAAGAAGATTATGTTGATTGCTTTGGTTATGCTTGGTGGGGACCAATTGATATTATTTCTGCAGGTACGGGAGAGATGAAAAAAAGATATGGTTTTGTTTATGTTGATTTAGATGATCAAGGACAAGGGACAGGAAAAAGATATAAGAAAAAATCTTTTGATACTTATAAAAAAATTATTGAAACAAATGGAGAAATCTAAGATGTTACATTATTTACCAGGATGCGATGTACGAAAAAATCATCCCCAAGCTATTGAAAAACTGACAACTTATATGAAAAATCAAGGAGCTATTATTGATTGGTGTTGTCGAAATAAAGAAGATTTTTTAAAGGAAAATGATATTCTTGTTCAAAACTGTACCTTATGCCAACTTTTGATACAAGAAAAATACTCCCAAGTGACATGTTTAAGTACGTATGAATATATTTTACAAGATGAATATTTTCCATGGCCTAATCATCAAGGAGAAGTGATTGCTATTCAAGATTGTTTAAGAACGAAGGAAAATAGAACATTTCAGGAAGCTATTAGAAAATGTCTTTTAAAAATGAATTATACGATTATTGAAATAGAAGATGCTTATGAAAAAACAAACTTTGATGGTATTTGGATTTATAATGAACCAGAAGTTATTTGTAAAGAAATAGCACCCAAAGCAATGCAAAGATTAAAAGAAAACTATTTCCAATCTTTACCAGCAAAAATACAGGAAGAAAAAATGAAAGAATGGGTTAAGCGTTATACAAGTGATGTTTTAGTGTATTGTAATGGCTGTGAAAGAGGACTTAAAATAGGTGGGATTCAACCAATCAATATAGTAGAATTATTAGCTGAAAATTTATAATTTATTTTACTTATGAATTTGATATGTAATTGAAATTGTCTTTTTTGTGATTCCTTTTAAAATAGAAATCAAAGGAAGAAAAGAACTATGAAAGATTACCTGGTCAGCCAACAATGTTGGCAGGTAGCAAGAATCCCTTGTCTTTAGACGCGGGGGTGTCAATATCACTATTTTGTAAACAAAAGAAATCACCCAAATAAAAATGATATATTAAAACAAGAAGAATATCGCTTTAAAACATTTGATCACAATACTGCCCGTCAAATTATCCAACAAATCATAGAAGCTGCTAAAGCGTATGATAAATCTTTTGCATCAAGAATTGTTTATAGAGATAAAATCATTGCTGAATACAGTGAACTAGAAAATACGTCGTGGTTAAATTGAAAAGAAAAAGTTTGTTATGAAACGAAACATTCTTCGTATTATATCTTCTTAGATAATATGCAATCTCATCTTTACGATTATATGATTGATGATGGAAGTTATGGGATCTGTGGAGGAAGTTTTCCTCTTTATGAAAATGATGAATTTGTTGGAACAATTACTTTTACGGGATTAAGACCACAGGAAGATCATGGAGTGATTATTCAAGTGTTAGAAAAGGTATTTCAAGAAAGAAATTGAAATATCTTTTTTTGTGACATATATCACTCTTTTTATATTTATCTCTTATTTTTAATTTGTTAGAATTAACTGATGGAGGATGATGATATGAATCAATATAAAAAATTATTTGAACCAATCACTATTAGAAATATGACATTAGATAATCGATTAATCATGACATCAATGGGAACAAACTTTGGTGAATAAAATGGTGAGATGAGTTTTCTACATATGAATTATTATGAAAGACGTGCTAAAGGAGGCTATGGTCTTTTAATTGTAGAAAATGCTTGTATGAAATATCCAGAAGGAAGTAATGGGACAGCACAATTACGTATAGATGCCGATAATTATATACCTCGTCTTTATAAACTATGTGAAACCATTCATCAATATGGTACGAAAATAGCTATTCAATTAAGCCATGCAGGAGCAAGTGCCAAGGAAAGTCGTATTGGAATACAACCTGTTTCTGTGAGTGAAACTCCTAATAAAGCAGGAGGAGCGATTCCTCGTGCTTTAACAGTGGAAGAAATTTATAGTATTGCAGACGATTATGCAACAGCTGCTAAAAGAGCACAAACCATTGGATTTGATGCAATAGAAATTCATGTAGGGCATTCTTATTTGATTTCTCAATTTTTATCACCTCTTACCTTTGTTTTTGTTATAACGAATTCTATTTCTTTTGGAAAATGAGTTTTCATTTTATGAAAAAATGTAACCGAATATAATAAAATAAATATAATAAGTAAAGAACAAACAGGAGGAATTCAAATGGGATTTAAAGAAGGTTTTTTTTGGGGTGGCGCAACAGCTGCTAACCAATATGAAGGTGGATATTTAAGCGGTGGTAAAGGTCTTGCTATTCAAGATGTCATCACTGGTGGAGATGGAAGAAATAATATTCCTAGACGCATGGCTTTAAAATTAGCGGATGGATCTACAAAATTTATTGACCGTAGAGGAACAGAAGTACCTGATGGGGCAGTACCTTATGTAGATGAAAATACATATTATCCTAGTCATGTGGCTACAGATTTTTATCATCATTATAAAGAAGATATTGCTTTATTTGCAGAAATGGGATTTAAATCATTCCGTTTATCTATTAACTGGACAAGAATTTTCCCAAATGGTGATGAAAAAGAACCTAATGAAGAAGGTTTACAATTCTATGATGATATTTTTGATGAAATGTTAAAATATGGTATTGAACCACAAGTAACAATTGTACATTTTGATTTACCACTTCATCTTGCCACAGAATATGATGGTTGGTATAACAGAAAAACAATTGATTTCTATATGAATTATGTTGAAACGATTTTCAATCGTTACAAAAATAAAGTTAAATATTGGTTAACATTTAACGAAATTAACTTCTGTAAAGATTATACAAATTTAGGAATTACAGAAGCTTTATCTAGACCTGATAAAGTTGCACAAGCAGTTCATCATTTACTTGTTGCTGCAGCAAAAACAGTTATTCGCGGACATGAAATCAATCCTGATTTTATGATTGGTATGATGATCAATTATTCAGAAATTTATCCAGAAGATTGTAATCCAGAAAATATGTGGAAACGTATTACAGAAAAAAGATTACGTACATTCTATACAGATGTTCAAAATAAAGGATTCTATCCAGAATGGAAACTTATTGAATATAAAAATGCTGGTATTGAATTAAAAATGGAAGAAGGAGATCTTGAAACATTAAAAGCAGGTACAGTGGATTATATTGGTTTCTCTTACTATTCAACAAGTGTTGCTACTGTAAACGTAGATGCTAAAAGAACAGCTTCAAACTTAGAAAGTGCTGTTAAAAACCCTTATTTGAAAGCAAATGATTGGGGATGGCAGATTGATCCAGTTGGTCTACGTATTGTTTTAAATGAATTATGGGATCGTTATCATAAACCACTATGGATTGTTGAAAATGGTTTAGGAGCTATTGATAATGTTGAAGAAGATGGTTCAATTCATGATCCTTATCGTATTGATTATATGAAACAACATATCATCGAAATGAAAAAAGCAGTCGATGAAGATGGTGTCGATTTAATGGGATATATGCCTTGGGGATGTATTGACGTTGTTTCAGCAGGAACTGGTGAAATGAGAAAGCGTTATGGATTTATCTATGTAGATATGGATGATGATGGAAATGGTGATTTACACCGTGCACGTAAAGATTCCTTCTACTGGTATCAAAAAGTATGTAAATCTAATGGAGAAGAGTTATAAAAAAGAATTGCGAATGCAATTCTTTTTTTAATGGTTTTCTTTTATTAATTGAAAGAATGCTTTCATTTCATGAGAAAGCCATTTGTTTTTATGGCAAAGAAGCTGACGATAGACATCAATTTGGTAATTAGGAATATTAATTTGAATGATTTTTTTATTTTTTAAATCATTTTCTAAAATATATTTTGGTAAAAAACTGATATATTGATCAAGTTTCAATAGTTCTAAAAGTAAATCTGTATTTTTAGATTGAATAAAAGGTTTGATTTCTAAATGGTCTTCATGAAGTTTTTCTTCAAGAAGACGACGATAACTGGCATCTTTTTCTGTTAAAATAATAGGATAAGCTAGGATATCTTGAATTGTTGGTTGTTCAATCTTACAAATCGGATGATGACATGATGCTACAAAAGTAACTTCTTCTTTAGATTGATATATTTTTAGCCAATCTGTATCTAAAAGCTGTTGATCAACTAAGTAAGCAAAATCAATATCATTATTTTTAAGCATTTTTAAGAGTCCTTCAATTGTATCTGTTGTAATCGAAACAGATACATGTGAGTGGCGTTGATGGTATTTACAAATAAGACGAGGAACTATGGAAGAGCATAATGAGTCAATAGTTCCAATTGTAAGATGTCCATTAAGTTCCAATGAAGGATTAATGGCTTCTTTCGCACATGAAATATCATCAAGTATTTTCAAACAGTGCTGATAAAATGTTTTACCATGATTTGTAAGGGTTACCTTTTTACCTAAACGATCAAACAATTGCACACCCAGTTCTCTTTCAAGATTTTTGATATGAACGGTAATGGATCCTTGACAATAATCTAACTTTTTAGAAGCTTTTGAAAAACTGCCTTGTTGAACAATTGTTGTAAATGAAATAAGTTCTTGTATTTCCATAAAATCCTCCTATTAAAAAAATTAAACATATCTATTAAAATCATTTAATTTACTTGATAATACATTCATATTAAACTAGAGTTATCAATTAATCAAGGAGTATTTACATGAAAAAGACAGAACAAAAATATCAAACGTATGTTCAAATATTAAAAGAAGAATTAATTCCTGCTATGGGATGTACAGAGCCAATTTCATTGGCCTACGGAGCCAGTCTTGCTAGAAAAGTGTTAAATCATCTACCCACAAAAATTGTTGTAGAAGCAAGTGGAAGTATTATAAAAAATGTAAAGAGTGTCATTGTTCCTCATACACATCATTTAAAAGGAATTAAAGCAGCTGTTTGTGCTGGAATCATAGGGGGCAATGCTGATAAATATTTAGAAGTATTAAGTCAAATTGATGAAAAAACAAAGAAAGAAATAGACCAATATATAGAAAAAGTAGATTTTGAAGAACATTTTTTAGAGAGTTCAAAAGTATTTGATTATATAATAACGGTTTGGGATAAAAAAGAGTATGTAAAAGTGAGAGTAAGTGATTCTCATATGCATGTTGTTTGTATAGAAAAAAATGGAGAAATACTTCAAAAAGAGAAAAGCATTATAAAAAAGGAAAAAGCAGATCACTCATTATTAGATATAAAAGATATTTATGATTTTATAACGACTGTTGATTTGATCGATATTCAAGAAATTTTAGAAAGACAACTAGATTATAATTATGCGATAGCTTGTGCAGGTTTAAACGATAATTATGGAGCTAATATTGGAAAAGTTCTTTTAAAATCTTTTGGCAATGATGTAAAAAATAAAGCGAGGGCTTATGCTGCAGCAGGTAGTGATGCAAGAATGAATGGTTGCGAATTGCCTGTTGTTATTAATTCGGGGAGTGGTAATCAAGGTATGACATGTTCTTTACCTATTTTTATCTATGCTCAAGAATTAAAGGTTTCAAAAGAAAAAATGTTTAGAGCATTAGCGCTATCTAACCTTGTAGCAATTCATGAAAAAAGTGGTATTGGAACTTTATCAGCTTATTGTGGGGCAGTAAGTGCCGCTACTGGAGCTGGTGCGGGAATTGCTTATTTATACGATGAAGATTATCAGACTGTCATTCATACAATTGTTAATACACTTGCCAATGTTTCGGGGATAGTTTGTGATGGAGCCAAGGCTTCTTGTGCGGCAAAAATTGCTTCTAGTGTTGATGCAGCTATTCTAGGTTATCATATGTACAAAAATGGACAAGAATTTAAATCTGGAGACGGACTTGTGATGGAAGATGTTGAGGCAACGATTCAAAGTGTCGGACGATTAGGAAGAGAAGGAATGAAGGAAACGAATAAAGAAATTATTAAGATGATGATTCATGAATAATAAACAAAATGGAGCATTGATTTATCAATACTCCATATTTTTATTTTGAAGTTAAATCTTTAATAATCTCACTGGCAATAATGAGACCTACAGTTGAAGGAACAAAAGCGTTGCTTCCAGGAATATCTTTTCTAATTGTACATTTACGTTTGGTACCAGGAGGGCATATACAATGTGTTCGGCAACTGATGGATAAATCATCAATTGGGCGAATTGGTTTTTCTTCAGAATAAACAACTTTTAATTTTTTAACATGTCTTTTTTTTTACTTTTCTACGCATGACTTTTGCTAGAGGACATACTTTTGTTTTATAAATATCTGTGATTTTAAATTGTGTTGGATCAACTTTATTTCCAGCTCCCATACTTGAAATAATGGGAATATTATGTTCTTGGACTTTTAAAACAAGTTCGATTTTTGCAGAAACTGTATCAACTGCATCAATAATATAATCATAATCTTCAAATGAAAAATCATTTGCATTTTCAGGTAAAAAGAAGCATTGGTGTGTTTGAACGTTTACTTTTGGATTGATTTGTAACATTCTTTCTTTCATAACATCTGTTTTATATTTACCAACAGTATCGAAAGTAGCGATGATTTGACGATTTAAATTGGTAAGACAAATTTTATCATCATCGATTAAATCAAAAGAGCCAATTCCACTTCTTACAAGGGCTTCGCCAACGTACCCGCCAACACCACCTAGACCAAAGATGGCTACATGGCTATTTTGAAGTTTATCCATGGCTTCTTTTCCATATAATAATTGTGTTCTTGAAAATTGGTTTAACATAGGTCCTCCTTAATCATAGTAAAATACTATGAAATAGTGTAATCATTTATACGATGAAGTCAATATTTTTTGTTGACTTTAAAAAAATATTTTTGTAGAATAACACTCGGCTTTAAATTAAATATTTGGTATCTATTGGAAACGCACACTCCCTGAGTGATAACGAACAACACAATTCATTATCATAAGGAGGTTTTTTTATGCCAAAAACAAAATTTCAAGAAATTATTTTTACAATTATGATGGTTTTCATGATGGTCTATTTTATGATTTGTTACAACATTGCTCTAAATGTTGGAAGTATGACAAATCAAGTATTTTTAGATGCTTTTCATGAATTAGTGATTATGGGACCTGTTGCCTTTATTTTAGATTTCTTTATTATTGGACACTTAGCTAAAAAGAAAGCATTTCAAATCGTTAACTTAGAAAACGATAATCCTTTTCATTTAGTTATCGCAATTTCCATTGTTTCAATTATTTTAATGTGTCCTTGTATGTCACTTGCAGCAACGCTTTTATTTAAAAATGCAGGAAGTCAAATCATTGCGATTTGGTTACAAACAACAGTAATGAATTTCCCAATGGCATTTTTCTTACAATTATGTTTTGCTGGGCTAATCGTGAGATTTGTCTTTGGAAAAATTTTTAATGAAAATAGAGTTTAGTCTCTATTTTTTTATTTTACAAAGAAAAAGAGTTTCGCTAAAATAAAAGAAGATAAGGGGGATTTTAAATTGAAACTAACAATGCTTGGAACAGGGAATGCACTGGTTACAAAGTGCTATAATACATGTTTTATCATTGAAAATGAAAATGATTATTTTATGGTGGATGCCGGTGGGGGAAATACGGTATTAAATCAACTTGAAAAAGCAAAAATCAATTGGAAAGATGTAAAACATATTTTTGTAACGCATAAACATATAGATCATTTACTTGGTATGATTTGGATGATTCGTCTTATTTGTCAAAATATGGCAGCAGATAAATACGAAGGAGAAGCATACATTTATGGCCATCAAGAAGTGATTGAGATGTTAGAAACGATAGCTCGAATACTTTTACAAAGTAAACAAACAAAATTTATCAATGATCGTTTGCATCTTGTTGTTGTACATGATGGAGAAGTAAAAGAAATTATTGGTAAGAAAGTTACTTTTTTTGATATTCAATCAACAAAAACTAAACAATTTGGTTTTATGATGGAATTGGATCAAGAAAGAAAATTAACTTGTTGTGGGGATGAACCGTATAATGAAGCAAATGAAAAATATGCTTTAAAGAGCGATTATTTATTACATGAAGCTTTTTGCTTGTATGATCAAGCAGATATTTTTCATCCTTATGAAAAGCATCATTCAACGGTTAAAGATGCGTGTCAACTTGCTCAAAAATTAGCTGTTAAAAATATTATTCTTTATCATAGTGAAGATCAAAATATTAAAAATCGTAAGGAACTTTATACAAAAGAAGGAAAAGATTATTTTGATGGAAATATTTATGTTCCAAATGATTTGGAAGTAATTGAATTATAGAAAGGAGATTTATATGCTTATTGTTAATCAAATAGAAAACACCCATTTTTCAAAAACAGAAAGAGAAATTGTTGATTATATTATTGATCAAGGGATGAATATTGAAAAAATGTCAGCCAATGAAATTGCTAGAAATACCTTTACAAGTGCACCTTTATTGGTAAGAATTGCTAAGAAATTAGGGTATAGTGGTTTTAATGAGTTTAAGAGTGCGTATTTAAAAGAACTTGCGTATATGTTAGAAGAAACCGACGTAGATGCTTCTATTCCGTTTTTGTTGAGTGATGATTTGATGACAATTAGTAAAAACATTGCGTTATTAGAAAAAGAAACTATTCAAGATACAGAACAATTGAATCATCACGATGAATTACAACATGCAATCGCATTATTAGAAAAAACTAAGAAAATAGATGTCTATGGTGTTTTAGATAATATTTTACTCGCAAAACATTTTCAAACATTGATGATGGATATTGGTAAAGATGTTCAAGTTATTGATCAGGTAACAGGACAAAAAAGAAGTGCGTGCTTAGCAGATGAAACTCATTGTGCCATTATCATTTCTTATTCCGGCCAAACTGAAGAAATGTTGGAAGTGGCAGAAATTTATCATAAAAGACAAATACCTTTTATTTCTATTACCTGTATGGCAGAAAACTCTCTTTCTAGATTGGCAGACGCACATCTTTACCTTTCTTCAAGAGAAATGTTACATATTAAAATAGGGGACTTTGCTTCAACAACTTCATTAAAATATCTTTTTGATGTTTTATATGCAGGAATTTTTTCTAAAAATTACAAAAAGAACTTAGAAACAAAAATCGTGGTGGCTTCGTATGTGGATGATCGTCAAAGTGAAGATGAATATATAAATGAAAAATAGGTCGTGCGACCTATTTTTTTAATGCTTTATTTTTTAAATCATTTACATATTCCATTTGATGTTCTGCATTTTCACGAAGTTCTTTTTCCATTTCTTCAACAGTAGAATGTTTAACATCTTGAACTTCATCTTCTTTTCCATAAACTGCTTCAAAAGCTTCTTTAGCGTTATGTTGTAAGGCATGACGCATTTGATGTAATTCTTCTAATTTCTTTTCTTGTTCTTTGATTTCATCATCAACAGATTTATACATTTCTTCAATTGTTAATTGCTTTTTAGTGTCATCATCGTGTTGAATGTCTTGGCTGTCCTTGAAATATTTTCTTAAAGATTCTTTTGCTTGTTCGTTAATTTCATTGATACTCATATTTTATTCCCTCTTTCTTACTACACCCGTATATTAGAATAAAAATTAAAAGAGATAAAGCTTTTTCAACACACTTTGAATTCCATTAACAAAACTAAAAAAATGTAAGTGCTTTAAATGTTAATGATGTTAACATTGACATTAAAGTTAGTCTATGCTAATTTCTTTTTAGGAGAAGATTATGAATGAAGAAAAAATAAAATGTTTATTATTAATAAATGAAAATAAAAAAATAACTGTAACAGCGTTAGCTAAAAAAATGAATGTTTCAAAAGCAACAATGTCACGTATGATTTCTTCTTTTTACGAGGAAGGGTATACCCTTGAACAAGGTAAATGTTTGCTTTCTAAAAAAGGAAAGAATTATATTGAAGCAACAAAAAGAAAAATAAAAAATTTAACTTATTGGTTACAAAAAACAAGTCGTTTAAATGAAGAAGAAGCACACCAAGAAGCCATTAAACTCTTTACGACACTCAATAAAGAAACAATTGAACGTATATGTAGTCGTATTCATTTTAATCAAGTTTTTGATCAACTTGGTGATCTTGTAGAATTTTCAGGACATTATTTAGAACATCATCTAGAACCAGGTAAATATATTTTTTCTTTTACTTTATTTCATTATAAAGATGCAAATGTTCATTCAATGGCTAACTCGGGTTTTATACACCCAGCTTATCTTTTAATTGAACAACATCAAGGTTTTTTGGTCTTTCAACCTATAGAAATGAAAAAAGAGTTATTAAAAGAAAGAATTACGATTTCTTCAAAACTTAAATCAATGAAATATCTTTTGGATGGTAGGGAATATGAATGTTTTGAAAAGAATGATTGTTTTTATATTCCTATCACGGATTTGAAATTCTTTTATACAAAAGAAGAAAGATTGATGCAAACATCACTTACGGTTAAATTAAAAGTTGATTTGTTAAAAGGACATATGCCAGAAAATCTTGCACTGTTAAAAATATTGTTTCATTAATGAAACAGTAAAAAACGTTATAAAATAATAAAAAAACAGCATTTTGTTTCATTGATGAAACAAATCAAATGCTTGTTTTTTTATTATAGAAAGATATGATGGTTATAGTTAGATATGACTAACTATAGGAGGAAATATGAAAATATTATTGATTATATTTGGAATTATATCATTTGTATTAGGGGCAATTGGTATTATTTTACCAATACTACCAACAACACCGTTTTTACTTTTAAGTGCCTTTTTGTTTTCAAAAAGTTCAGATAGATTTCATCAGTATTTAATTCAAACAAAATTGTATCAAAAATATATCAATGAAATGGTTATTGAAAGAAAAACAACACGTAAAAAAAGAAATCAATCCTTGTTTACAGTAACACTTGTTTTTTTAATTGCGATACTCATTACGCCAGTAAGAATTGGAAAAATATGTTTATTAATTGTGATGAGTATTCATCATTTTATCATGTTAAAGAAAGTGGAGATTATCAATGAATAAAATCGATCAAAAAAGAGAAAACGAAAAAAGAATATTAAAAGTGATGATTGATATTTATCAAAGAAAACACCCTCAAGAAAGAAAGATGTGTGAAGATCTTTATATGTATGCTTGTTTGCGTATTGATAAATGTCCATTTATGGAAACCAAAACTTTTTGTAGTGGATGCAAGGTTCATTGTTATCAAAAAGAATATCGAAGTCAGGTAAAAGCAGTCATGCGTTTTTCTGGAAAGTACATGCTTTTTTATCATCCGATTCTAACAATCAAGCATGGCTGGCTTTCACTTAAAGAAAGGAGAAGAAAAAATGTTTAATAAAAGATTATTAAAAACTTTTAAAGCGGAAATGAAAAATGTTTATGGGTTAGTCTTGATTCAATGGTTGGTTTTAGTTTGCCATATTCTACTGACATTTTTACATAGTTATGTTTTATCTTGTCTTTATTTAAAACAATCTTTTTCACTTGTTTTTTATTTATTAAGTGTGATTTGTTTGTTTGCTTTAAAATGTTTTTTACAAACAACACAAAATAAACAAGCATTATCTTTAAGTGAAATGATTAAGACAAAGCTAAGAAAAAGTGTTTTTGATAAAATCTATCATCAAAAACAAACAACAGTTTTTAAAGAATCGACGCTTACTCAACTTACAAGTGAAGGTATTGATCAATTAGAAATTTATTTTTCTAAATATATACCACAATTTTTTTATGCTATGTTGGCACCACTTACTTTATTTATCGTTGTTGGTTTTATGTCTTTAAAAGTAGCGCTTATCTTACTTTTATGTGTACCACTTATTCCTGTTTCTATTGTTGTTGTACAAAAAATAGCTAAAAAATTGTTAGCGAAGTATTGGAATAGTTATACAGGATTAGCGGATTCTTTTTTAGAAAATTTACAAGGACTTACAACTTTAAAATATTATCAAACTGATTTATATTATCAAGATAAAATGGATAGGGAAGCAGAAGACTTTAGAAAGAAAACCATGCGTGTTTTAATTATGCAACTGAATTCGATTAGTGTGATGGATCTAGTGACTTATGGTGGTTTTGGTTTAGGAGTTGTTTTGGATTTACAAGAATATTTAAATCAACATATTACTTTTATGATGTTTGTTTTTATTGTAATGATTTCTATTGAATTCTTTTTACCTTTAAGAATGTTAGGAAGTTATTTTCATATCGGACAAAATGGAAACGCGGCAGCAGATAAAATTTTTAAACTATTGGATAGCTTGGATGATATTCAAGAAAGTTATCAAGAATCGATTTCATCTTTATCTTTTGAACATGTAATTTTTGGTTATAATGAAAAAATTATTTTAAAAGATGTTTCATTTTCTTTATCCAAAGGAACATTTTTAACGATTGTAGGAGAATCGGGTTCAGGGAAAAGTACGATTGCTTCACTTCTAATGAATTTATATCCACTTCAAAAAGGTAAAATTCTTTATAATCAAGAAACGATTCCATTAACGATGACACTTTATCAAAAAATAACGTTGATCAAAGATGAAACATATATTTTAAAAGGGACAGTCTTTGATCATCTTGCAATGTCAGAATGTATTGATGAAGAAAAAATGATGGCTGTTTTAAAAGAAGTAAAACTATTTGAGGTCTTTGAAAATCAAGGAGGATTAAAGTTTCAACTCAATGAAGGAGCTAAAAATCTATCAGGTGGACAAAGACAAAGATTAGCTCTTGCAAGAGCGTTATTGCGTGAAACTGATGTTTATATTTTTGATGAAGCAACGAATAATGTTGATCGTGAAAGTGAAGAGATTATTTTAAAAATTATGAAACGTCTCGCTAAAGATAAAATTGTTATTTTTATTACACATCGCATGGCTCATTGTAAAGAAAGTCAACTTACTTTTGTGATGAAAGAGGGAAGATTGATTCAACAAGGAAGTTATGATGAATTATTCAATCAAGCTAATTTATTTAGAGAGCTTGTGGAAAATCAAAAGAATTTAGAAAGGATTATTGAAAATGAAAGATAAGATAAAATTAATTATTTCTTTATTAAAATTAGTACGTCCTTTTTTTATGATTATGTTATTGGCAATTATTTTAGGTGTGTTAGGGCATTTAACAGCAACCTTTCTTACCGTTTTTATCATTCTCACTTTTTGTAAAGTAATTTCCTTTTCACTTGCTGTTAAATTAATTATTCTTTGTGCATTTTCAAGAGGAATCTTACGATACATAGAACAAGCATGTAATCATTATATTGCCTTTAAAGTATTGGCTCATATTCGTCATTTAGTCTTTGAAAAATTAAGAGAATTGGCACCAGCTAAATTAGAAAATGAAGATAAAGGAAATATTATTGCAATGTTGACAAGTGATGTTGAACTCTTAGAAGTTTTCTTTGCTCATACTATTTCGCCGGTGATGATTGCCTTTATTTATAGTATAATTATGATTTGTTTTATAGGTTCTTATCATTTTGTTTTTGGGATACTTGCTTTTGTTTGTTATGGTATCATGGGTATATTAATACCATATATTACTTATAAAGTGAGTCAAAAAGAGGGAAGTGATTATCGTTTTTTACTTGCAAATTTTAATACTTTTGTTTTAGAGACAGTTTTAGGTAAAAGAGAAATTTTACAATTTAGTCAACAAGAAAAACGCTTTGAACAGATGATGGAGCATCAAAATAATTTAACACAAACACATCAAAAATTAATCAAACATCAAAGTTTTCAACAAATACTTTCAGATGGGCTGATTATTTTATCGATTGTTATTTCTATTTTATTGATCAAGAATCATTTTTCTAAGGAATTGTTGATTCCAATGATGGCACTTTTTTCATCTTTTGGACCAACGATTGCTCTAGCAAATCTAGCCAACAATCTCAATCAAGTATTTCCTTGTGCTAAACGTATTCTAGATTTATTAGCTGAAAAGCCATCACTTGAAGAAATTACAAATAAAAATACAATTTTAAATTTACCAATTGAAATAAAAAATCTTTCATTTCATTATCCAAATACGTCTACTGAAATTTTACATCAAATCAATTATACATTTGAATTTGGTAAAACCTATGGTCTTCTTGGTAAAAGTGGATGTGGTAAATCAACATTATTGAAATTATTAATGCGTATTTATCAAAGTGAAGGTGAGATTTTATTTGATCATGAATCCATTGAAAATATCAATAGCCACACTTTAAAAGAAAATATCAGTTATGTTGATCAAGAAACATTTTTATTTAAAGATACGTTATATCATAATATTACTTTATTAAATCCTGCTTATATTCAAGAAGATGTAATAGAAGCTTGTAAACAAGCACAAATTCATGATTTTATTATGTCTTTACCACAAGGCTATCAAACTATTTATGATGAAAATATTTCAGGTGGACAAAAACAAAGAATTGGGTTAGCACGTGCTTTTTTAAGAAAAACACCAATTCTTTTATTAGATGAACCGACAAGTCGTATTGATAGTTTAAATGAAGCTGCATTATTAGAAAGTTTAAAACAAATTAAAGATGAAAAGCTTATTATTATTGTAAGCCATCGAAAATCTTCTCTTGCTTTGTGTGATGAAATTATTGAAATAGAGCAGGGAATGATAAAAAATTAGAGATGAAATAAAAAATTATTTATTTTTTAAGAAAATATCGTATAATGTAAAAAAAGAATGGAGGATTTTAAAATGAAAGATTTTTTTAAAAGTAAAGAATTATGGACATTTGTAGGAGGAGCAGTTACTGCTGTTGTCACTTCAAAGTTCGCTAAAAGTAATAAAGCAAGAGAATTAGCTGTTAAAGGATTAGCTAGTGGAATGCAAGTAAAAGATAACGTAGAAGCAACTGTTACTTCTATTAAAGAAGATGCTCAAGACGTCTATGCTGAAGCAGTAGAAAAAAGTAAGGCACAATAATGATGAGTAATTTTAAAATAGTTCATGAAATCGATGGAAGATTACGTGTTCGTTTTGGACAATATGCTTTTACAAATGAACAAGCAACTATTTTAAAAAGCGATTTTTTAAAACTTGAATATGTAAGATATGTAGAAGCACATTATAAAAATGGAAGTCTTCTATTGGTTTTCGATGAAAATTATAAAAATGAAGTATTTGATTATTTAAAAAGTTATGATTTAAGTACTTTACAAAATAGAGAAATTCCTGAAAATTGTTCTCAAAATTTACAAGTACTTGATCAAAGTTTTAAGCATGAATTAATTAAAATATTTGCTAGAAGATATGCTGTTAAGCTCTTTTTACCAAATGTTGTTGGTAAAGGAATTGCTATTTATAAAGCATTAGCTTATTTTAAAGCGGGGATTGCTTCACTTGCAAATAAACGTATTGATGTTCCAGTTTTAGATGCAACAAGTATAGGAGTATCTTTATTACGCAAAGAATTTAATACAGCAAGCAATATTATGTTGATGCTTAAAATTTCTGAATTATTAGAAGATTACACACGTCAAAAAGTCACTTTACAATTAGGTGATAGCTTGATGAATAAATTTGATAAAGTTTGGATTTATAAAGATGGACAAGAACAAGAAATTGCGATGTCTGATTTAAAACAAGGACAAACTGTTATTGTTCAAACAGGAAGCATGATTCCTATTGATGGAGAAATCGTTGATGGTGAAGCTATGGTTAATGAATCAAGCTTTACAGGTGAACCATTAAGCAAACGTGTGACATTAAATGATACGGTTTATGCAGGAACGTTAATTGAAGAAGGAAAGATTTTTGTTAAAGTTAGAAACTTACAAGATGAAAGTCGTATTGCTAAAATTATTGATATGATTGATACCAATGAATCATTAAAAGCATCCATTCAATCAAAAGCAGAACATATGGCTGATGCCATTGTTCCATATAGTTTCTTAGGATTCTTTGGTGTTTGGGCATTTACAAGAAATCTTACAAGAGCAACTGCTCTTTTATTGGTGGATTATTCTTGTGCGATTCGTTTATCAACATCAATTTCAGTAATTTCAGCAATGCAAGAAGCTTCAATGCATAATGTTTTAGTTAAAGGTGGAAAACATTTAGAAAGCATGAAGGATGCAAATGTGATTGTTTTTGATAAAACAGGAACTTTAACACATGCCAAACCTGTTGTACTAGATGTCGTTCCTTTACAAGATTATACAAGAGAAGAAGTTTTAAAAATTGCGGCTTGTCTAGAAGAACATTTCCCACATAGTGTGGCTAATGCAATCGTTCATCAAGCAGAAATTGAAAATTTAAAACATCGTGAAGAACATGCGGAAGTAAAATATGTGATTGCTCATGGTATTTCTACAAGCTTAAAGGGTGAAGATGTTATTATTGGAAGCAGTCATTTTGTCTTTGAAGATGAAGGTGTAGAAATGACACAAGAAATTAAAGATTTAATTTCTTCACTTGAAAGTAAAGGTTCAAGTTCGCTTATTTATCTTGCAATTTCTAAAAAGTTAGCGGGTATTATTAGTATTTATGATCCTTTAAAACCAGAAGCAAAAGAAGTTATTCAAGAACTTCGTGATATTGGTTTTGATAAAGTCATTATGCTTACCGGAGATAGTCCTAGTTGTGCAAAAACAATTGCTAAACAATTAAATTTAGATGATTTTAGAGCTGGTATTTTACCAGAAGATAAAGCAAGCTATATTGAAAGTTTAAAAAAAGAAGGAAATACTGTTGTTATGGTAGGTGATGGTATTAATGATACACCGGCTTTATCCATGGCAAATGTTTCTATTTCACTTCAAGATAGCTCTGATATTGCTCGAGAACTTGCAGATATTACACTTGTATCAAATTCGTTAAATGACATTGTTGCTTTAAGAATGATTTCAGAAGGTTTATTTAAACGTATTCATAGTCAATATCGTTTGATTGTTGGCTTAAATACATCCTTTATCGTTTTAGGAGCATTAGGGCTACTTACACCACAAATGCTGGCAATTCTTCATAATGGAAGTACATTCTTAATCGCTTCAGGATCAACACGTTCATTATTACATTAGAAACAGAATTTTTCTGTTTCTTTTTTCTTTTTTTGAAAGTTAATTGAAGTTAAGAAAGTGCTTTATTATACTGAATAAAAAAGAGGAGATAGAATATGGCAATAAAAGTAATAATTATGGATATTGATGGGACTTTAGTTAATGATGAAAAAGTCATTACACCACTTACTAAAGAGACCCTTTTAAAAGCACAAGAAAAAGGAGTACGTTTGATTTTAGCTTCTGGAAGACCAACAAGTGGATTATTGAAACTTGCTGAAGAATTGGATATGAGAAATCACCATGGTTTATTTGTATGCTTCAATGGTTCAAAAGTGGTTGATTGCCAAAGTCATGAAACACTTTATAACCATGCGATTTCTGTAGAAGATAGTAAAGCAATCTTAGAACATCTAAAGAATTTTAAAGCAAGACCAATGTTTGATAAAGATGAATACATGTATGTCAATGATGTTTTTGATAATACAATTACTTATAAAGGAAAACCATTTAATGTTATGCAATATGAATCAAGAGGAAATAACTACATCTTATGTGAAAAAAGAGATTTAGCGGCTTTTGTTGATTTTGAAATCAATAAAATTCTTACATTTGGTGATCCAGATTATTTACAAGCGCATTATAAGGAAATGATGGAACCATTCAAAGATCGTTTAAATTGTATGTTTACATCTGATTTCTATTTTGAATTTACTGCAAAAGGTGTTGATAAAGCCAAAGCTTTAGATACTGTTTTAATTCCTATGGGTTATAAAAAAGAAGAAATGATGGCTTTTGGGGATGCTCAAAATGATAAATCAATGGTGGAATATGTTGGTTTAGGTGTAGCGATGGGAAATGCTTCTGATGAGTTAAAGGCAGTGGCTAATGAAATTACAGATACAAATAATAATGATGGTATTGCTAAAGCTATTATGAAACATATTGAATTATAAAAACGGAGAAATCCGTTTTTTTTCTTTGAGATACTTGAAAAAAGAGAAAAGTGATAGTATTCTATATTTGGTTAGGTTAGGCTAACTATGGGAGGGGTAGTATGTTTTTATCAATCAAGGATCTTAAAAAAAGCTTTGGTGAAGATGAATATAAAACAGAAGTTTTAAAAGGTATTGATTTTGAAATTGAAAAAGGGGAAATTTGTGTTTTACTTGGGCCTTCAGGTTCTGGAAAATCAACACTGCTAAATATTATTGGAGGAATTGATCAACCAGATAGTGGCACAATTATGATTCAAGGGAAAACAATTTCAACATTAAAAGAAAAAGATCTAACAAATTATCGTCGTAATCATTTGGGATATGTCTTTCAAATGTATAATTTGATTTCACATTTAAATGTTGAACAAAATATTGATGTAGGAAAATATTTAAGTAAAAATCCATTAGATAAAGAAGAACTCTTACAAACACTCGGGTTAAAAGAACATCGTTATAAACAACCAAATCAATTATCTGGTGGACAACAACAAAGAACATCAATAGGACGTGCGATTATCAAAAATCCAGATTTATTACTTTGTGATGAACCAACAGGAGCTTTAGATTATCATACATCAAAAGATATTTTACAACTGATTGAAGATGTTAATAAAAAATATGGTAACACAATTATTATTGTAACGCATAATGATGCGATTAAAGACATGGCTGATCGTGTGATTTATTTACATGATGGACGTATTCGTGAAAATATTAAAAACACACATAAAATTCCAGCAAAGGATTTGAATTGGTAAAATGAAGAATCCATTATTTAAAAGATTACCATATATTTTAAAAGATGAAATTGCGAAATATTTGATTATATTTTTATTTATGGCAGGTTCTATTGGTCTTATTTCAGGGTTTTTAGTTGCTGATGGTTCAATGATCAAAGCTTATAATGACAGTTTTGATAAATACAATATTGAAGATGGGCATTTTCGTTTAAATGATTCTCTATCAAAAGAAAATAAAAAGACTTTAGAAAAAGAAGGTGTCACAATTTATAATCTTAATTACATTGAAGAAGAAGTAGAATCTTCAAGTACAATTCGTCTCTTTAAACCAAGAAACAAAGTCAATCAAGTATGTATTATGGAAGGAAAACTTCCTCAAAGAAAAAATGAAATAGCGATTGATCGTATGTATGCCGATAATAATAATTACCAAGTAGGCCAAACCATCAAAGTAGGTAAAAAGAAGTTAAAAATTACGGGACTCGTCGCTTTATCAGATTATAGTGCTCTTTTTTCAAAAAATAGTGATCTAATGTTTGATTCTGTTAAATTTGGTGTGGGCATTGTTTCTAAAGAGGAATTTAAAAGTTTTAAAGATGCTAAAATCTATTATAACTACGCTTGGACATATAATGAAGATGTTGATAGTGAAGTTAATGCCAGTAATGATTTTTTAAATGTACTAGTTAAAAATGTTTCAGGTATTGACGATTATATTCCTCAATATGCTAACCAAGCTATTCACTTTACAGGTGATGATATGGGTGGTGATGAGGCAATGATGACGGTTTTACTTTATATCATTATTGGAATTCTTGCCTTTGTCTTTGCAATCACTACTAAAAATACTATTGAAAGTGAAGCGCCAATGATTGGAACACTTCGCGCTATGGGATATACAAAAAAAGAAATGTTGATTCAATATATGACATTACCTATTCTTGTTTCCTTAGTTGCTTGTATTGTAGGAAATATTTTAGGATATACATATTTTAAAGATGTCATGGCAGGTCTGTATTATGGAAGTTATAGCTTACCAACTTATGTAACGATTTGGTCTGGGGATGCTTTCATTAAAACGACAATCATTCCATTTATTATGATGGTTTTAATTAATTATGGTATTTTAATGAAATCATTAAAATTATCACCTCTTAAATTTATGAAAAGAGATATTAAAAAAGTTAAAAAGAATAAACAAACATTGGTTTTGCATCGTTTGGGCTTCTTTTCTCAATTTAGATTAAGTGTTATTTTAAATAATTTACCAGGCTATATTACATTATTTGTGGGTGTTTTATTCGCAATTATTTTATTAATGTTTGGAATGGATATGCATCCTATTCTCGATCATTATCAAGATATTGTTGTTAATAATATGATTGCTAAATATCAATATATTTTAAATACACCAGAATCAGTTGATACCACAGCCATTGAACAAGTTTTTCAAACGATTCCTCAAGAATTTAGAGATAGTTTCTTAAATTTGATTGATGATCAATATGATGAAATGTATGATAACTATAAAACTAAAACCAAAGGGGCAGAAGCTTTTTCACTTTATTCATTAAAAACACTTCCAGAAAGTACAATAGAAGAAGATATTAGCCTCTATGGTTTACAAAATAATAGTCAATATATTCATATAAAATCATTACCAAAAAAAGGTGTTTATATTTCAAAAGATGTTGCTGATAAATATAATTTAAAAAAAGGAGATCGTATTTCTTTAAAAGAAAGCTATAAAGATTTACGTTATACTTTTGAAATTAAAGGTATTTATGACGCACCTGGTAGTATGGCACTTTATATGTCAAAGTCTTATTTTAATGAAGTTTTCAACTGTCAAGATGGATATTTCAATGGTTATTTCTCTAATAAAAAAATAACAGATTTAAAAGATGACTATATCACATCAACCATTACTCAAGATGATTTAACAAAAGTATCAAGACAATTAAATGTTTCAATGGGGAAAATGTTTTATTTAGTTGAAGGTTTTGCGATGGTCATGTTTATCATGCTTATTTATCTTCTTACAAAGATGATTATTGAAAATAATAAAGTATCGATTTCCATGGTTAAAATTCTTGGATATACATCAAAAGAAATACAAAAAATGTATGTTCATGCTACAACGATTGTTATTTTGATTTCAACGTTACTTTCTTTTGGAATCACAACATGGATCTTATCTTATGCTTTTAAAATTGTTTTTGAAGAATATGCAGGATGGCTTCCTTTCTATGTAGAAGGTAGTGTTTATATCAAAATGTTTATCATGACAGTTATTTCTTATTTGTTTGTCATGATGATTCAAATGAGAAAAATCAAGAAAATCCCAATGGATGAAGCATTGAAGAATGTTGAATAGAATTTAGGTAAAGAAGGTTGCATCTTTCATAGATGCAATCTTTTTCTATCTGTTGATGATATGGTATAATACATTTGAAATTTAAAAATGAGGTGATGAAAATGGGTAAAGGAATAAAGTACCTTATTGTGGCCATAGCGGTTATTCTTTCAGTTATTGCAATAGGTTATCCTTTGATCTCGATTGTTTTATTGCTTGATTTAATATTATTTGTTTTATTGAAAAGAAAATAAAAAACGAGGAGAATATATGAAAAGAAATATTGGAAAGTATGTTTTATGGATTACTTTATTTTTAATAGCGGTCGTTGTATTTTGTCTTGCGATGATTTGGCTTTCACTTGCAATTATGTAAATAATAAGAAAGAAAATCTTATGTTTTTATTCGGTATAAGTTAGGGAGAAAAGTAATGAAAAATTTGGTTATAAAAATATGTGCATTCATGATTTTGATAACACTTTTTACTGGATGTCATCAACAAAATAAATTATATTCATTTGAAACAAAGAAAATAGATGATCAAGTTATTTTGATTTAAAAAAACACTTCAAAAAAGCCAATTGATCTATCATTAAAAGATCAAAAAATAAAATGTTTACCGGTAAATAAAGAAACTGTTTTTATCTTTAAAAAAGAAGAATTTAAAGACACTTATTATGATGAAATAGAAGCAAAAGAAAGTACCCGATATCAAGAGTATAATAATTTTGATATCGATCGTATAACTGATATTTCTTTACAACAATTAAATGAATGCATTAAGAAAACAAAAAATGATAAAAAGAAATGTTATGGGGAAGTTATTGTTTTCTTTTACCAAAATAATTCTCTTGTAGATATTCAAAAACATAATTTTATTTTAAAAGGAAAAGAAAAAGTAATCACTTTTGAAAGTTCAAAAATATGGGATGATACAAGGATAATAGAAAATATATATGTAAAAAAATAGTTTGAAATCAGAGGGCTTTATGGAAATATGTAATGGTGTTGATTATTTAGATCAAGTAAAAGAATTAATTATAGAATATACAAAACGTTTAGGACGGGATTTATATTTTCAAAATATTGATGAGGAATTAGAAAATCCAGCAAAAAAATATACAGCTCCTGAAGGAGAACTTTTAGTAGCTGTAGAAAAGAAAAAGGTGATAGGAATGGTTGCTTATCATCGCCATTCAAAGAGTCGTTGTGAAATGAAACGTTTGTATGTAAAACCAGAATATAGAGAAAATAAATTAGGTAAAAAGCTTGTTTTAGAAATTATAGACCATGCTAAAAAAGCGGGATATAAGGAAATGGTGTTGGATACGATTATTCCTTTGCAATCAGCAATTCATCTTTATAAAAAGGTAGGATTTGTTGAATGTGAGGCGTATTATCATAATCCAATGGATGATGTATTGTATTTTAAAAAGATACTTTAAGTTATTAGAAAACTAATAGCTTTTTTTATGATAAATTATTTATAGGAAAGAAAAATATGGATATAAATAATAAGGAATACTCTATTTTTAATGATTTATCTCCCAAAATGTTTACTTTTCTCCCAAAATACATATATAATTGGGAGAAAGAATATTGAACTTGGGAAAAAAGGAGCAGAAAATATGCGGAAGTTTGATTATAATTTTTTAAAAAATCGTACATGGGATAACGAAATTTTATCATATGTTGCTAAAATTCATGAGTATAAAGGGAAACAAGAATTTTATATTCGTTCAAAACCTGTAGAATTAGAAAGATTGATTGAAATTGCAAAAGTTCAAAGTACAGAAGCATCAAACCGTATTGAAGGAATTATCACAACGCGATCACGTCTTCAACAATTAATGAAGGATAAAACAACTCCTAAAAATAGAGATGAAGAAGAAATTTTAGGATATCGAAATGTATTAAATCTCATTCATACAAATTACGAATATATTCCTTTTCAATCAAATTATATACTTCAGCTTCATAGAGACTTATTGAAATATACAGAACATTCCTACGGGGGAAAATACAAAACAACACCTAATGAAATTGATGCAGTATTACCTAATGGTGAGAAAATTATGCTTTTTAAACCTTTGGATCCATATGAAACTCCTGAAGCAATAGAAAGTATATGTCATAGTTATCAAATAGCTCTAGAGGAAGAATTTGTTGATCCGCTTATTTTGATACCATGTGTTATTTTAGATTTTTTATGTGTTCATCCTTTTAGTGATGGAAATGGGCGTATGAGTCGATTATTAACATTATTACTTTTGTATAAAAATGATTATGTTATTGGAAAATACATAAGTATTGAAAAGGAAATTGCAGATACGAAGGAATCATATTATCAAGCATTGTCTTTATCGGATGATAGGTGGCGTATTGCTGAAAATGATCCTAAGCCATTTATTAAATATATGTTGGGTATTATTCTCAAATGTTATCGCGAATTCGAAAAACGTCTTACGATAAGTGAAAAAAGTGGAGCTAAAAGCACAGCGTATGATATTGTTAAAAATTTTGCTTTAGATACAATAGGTACATTTACAAAAAGAGATGTGATGGAATCATGTCCAAGTTTAGGAAGTTCTTCTGTTGAATTAGCATTAAAGAAATTGGTAGAAGATAAAACAATAAAGCGGATAGGAAAAGGACGTGCTTCTAAATATGTTCGGTTTGATGCATACTAGAACAAAAAAATATATACATAAAAAATGGTTATTTAGGTAACCGTTTTTTATAAGACTATTATTTTAATTTTACTATTTCATCTTGATCTAAATATTCTTCGATATAACCACAATTTTCACAAATATAAAATGTGATCAAAGCACTCTTGTTTTTAGTAAAAAAATGTGTAGCTTGTGAAATATTTCCAGCTGCATTAGAGTGAAATGTATCTTTGATTTGAATAATTTTTTGATGATGACATTTTGGACATTTCCCATTTAATTTCATGATTTTCTCCTTCTGTTATTATCTATATTATATATTATTTTATCTATATAATATAGTAAAATGAGAGGCAAAACCTCTCATAATTATTTTTTGTTCTTTTTCCAATAGTGTTGTATTTGTTCGAGCTCTTCATAATTGATTCTTAAAATATGATCTTTAATTTGCTTGATGAAATCGTCTCTAGAATGAGGACTGCTAAAATAGAAGGGTCTACCCTGAATGTGATTACTATCTAAAATTTCTATCAACATTTTAGAATATTCTACTTTGTAGATTTTTTTAGGATAGTTATTTTGATCACAATGAATCATGTCTTTAAAATATAATGTATTTTCCATATTTGTCACCTCTTTTGATTTATATTAACAAAGATTGCATTCATTTGATGAACTAAACAGGTGTTTAAAAGGCAAATATTTGGTGTTAAATAGAAATGAATAATAATAAAAGTTTATTGATGATAAAAATAGAATATTATATTTTGGGATAAATGTATGCTTTTTTTAGACAATTTACAGATAAATGTCTAAAAAAGAGTACAATAAAATAAAATGTATGGCATTTATCGACGTAATACGATATAATTGTGTATTGTGAAGTACAATGTTTGTATTTTATTTAAGAATAAACGACCTAAGTTATTCAAAAAATACGGAGGTAAAATCATGGAAGATTCAAAAAAAATCAAGTGGTATGGTTTAGCTTTCATGGCGTTTTCTACTGTTTGGGGATTTGGAAACGTTTTAAATGGCTTTATCTACTTCAATGGTATCCAAGTAGTTTTTAGTTGGGTATTAATGTTCGCACTTTATTTTGTTCCTTACGCTTTAATGGTGGGAGAACTAGGGTCTGCGTTTAAAAATTCTGGTGGAGGAGTAAGTTCTTGGGTACATGAAACATTTGGTCCTAAACTTGCATACTATGCTGGATGGACATATTGGGCATGTCACGTTACTTATATTGCAAGTAAAGGTAGTGGAGGTTTAAAAGCATTAAGCTGGGCAATTTTTAGAAATGCTGAAGTTTATGATTCGCTTCCAACATTATATGTGCAACTTGCAACACTTGCAGTATTCTTATTTTTCTGCTGGTTTGCTAGTAGAGGGTTAAACCCACTTAAACAATTAACAACAGTTGCAGGAACAAGTATGTTCGTTATGTCAATCTTATATATCTTAATGATGTTTGCTGCACCAGCAATTAATCCAAATGGGGGATATTTATCATTAGATTTTAGTTTTGACAAAATTGTTCCACAATTTAATGTCAATTATTTTACATCACTTTCTATTTTAGTATTTGCAGTTGGTGGGTGTGAAAAGATTTCACCTTATGTAAATAAAGTAGAAAATCCTTCAAAAGGATTCCCAAAAGGGATGATTGCACTTGCAATCATGGTTATGGTATGTGCTATTTTAGGTACATTTGCTATGGGTATGATGTTTGATTCAACTGTAATCAATGCATCACCTGAATCATTCAATTCATATGTATCAAATGGTGCTTACTGGTCATTCCAAAAATTAGGTCAATACTATCATATGGGAGATGCATTATTAATTATTTACGCATTATGTAATATGATTGGACAATTCTCAACATTAGTATTAAGTATTGATGCACCACTTAGAATGTTATTAGATAATGAAGATGCTAGACAATTTATTCCATCTAAATTATTAAAACAAAACAAATATGGTGCTTATGTTAATGGAATTAAAATGGTTGTGGCTTTATCTGGAAGTATTATTTTAATTCAAATCATTGGTGGACAAGGGGCTGCTGGAGTATTAGCCCAATTAAATAAATTAAATTCAGTATGTATGCCAATGCGTTATGTTTGGGTATTCTTAGCTTATATTGGTTTAAGAAAAGCTTATGATAAGATCCCAGCTGATTATCGTTTTGTTAAGAGTCAACCAGTTGCTTTATTCTTTGGTGGTTGGTGTTTCTTTGTTACAGCAGCATGCTGTATCATGGGTGTATACTCAACTGATTTATTTACTTTAGCTTTAAATATTATTACGCCAATTGTATTAACAGCATTAGGTTTAATTTTACCAGCAATTGCTAAAAGAGAAAAAGCTAACGCTATTACAGAATAATTGTGATAAAATATAGAAGAGGTGTTAGAAAATGTATAGGGGAATTTCAAAAGAATTATTAGACTTTTTACAAAAAAGTCCTACAGCATTCCATGCTGTTGAAAATATTAAAGAAGAATTAAACAAAGATGGATTTGTTGAATTATTAGAGGGAAAACCTTGGAAAATGACTCCAGGTGGAAAATATTATGTTACTCGTAATAATTCAAGTATTATTGCTTTAAAGGTCGGAAGCAATTTAGAAAATTATAGTTTTAATGTTGCTGCTTCACATAGTGATTGCCCAACTTTCAAATTAAAAGAAAATGCTGAATTAGAAGTAAAGGGTAAATACACACAATTAAATACAGAAGGTTATGGAGGAATGATTTGTTCAACTTGGTTTGATAAACCATTATCTATTGCTGGACGTTTATTAATTAAAGATGGAAATGAATTAAAAACACAATTAATTAATATTGATCGTGATTTAGTTTTAATTCCAAATATGGCTATTCATATGAACAGAGCGGTCAATGATGGTTATGCATATAATAAACAAATTGATATGCTTCCTTTATTTGGTGGGGCTGATTGTGAACCAGGTGACTTTATGAAACTCGTTGCTAAAGAAGCAGGAGTTCAAGTAGAAGATATTTATGGTAGTGATTTATATCTATATAATCGTACAGCGCCATCTATCTGGGGAGCTAACGATGAATTTATTTCAAGCCAACATTTAGATGATTTACAATGTGCTTTTACTTCATTAAAAGGATTCTTAGCGGGTGGAAATGATCAATCAATCGATGTTTTAGCTTGCTTTGATAACGAAGAAGTTGGTTCAGGAACAAAACAAGGAGCTGCTTCAACACTTTTATATGATGTATTAAAACGTGCTAATAGTGCACTTGGAAAAACAGAAGAAGATTTCTATTGTGCTATTGCTTCAAGTTTTATGTTATCTGCAGATAATGCACATGCGGTTCATCCACATCATCCACAAAAAACAGATGCGACAAACTGTGTTTATATGAACGAAGGAATTGTTGTAAAATCTCATGCAGGTCAAAAATATACAAGCGATGCGGTAAGTATTGCAGTATTTAAAGATTTATGTAAAAAAGCCAATGTACCTGTACAATTCTTCGCAAATCGTTCAGATGAAGCGGGAGGAAGTACTTTAGGGAATATCGCTATGGCTCAAGTTTCTATGAATAGTGTGGATATTGGGTTACCACAACTCGCAATGCATTCTACATATGAAACAGCTGGAATCAAAGATACTTATTATATGATTCAAGTAATGACAGAATTCTTTAATTGTCATATTAGCGAAGTCAATACAAATGTATTAAAGGTAGATTAAGATGAAAGAAAAGAAGTATGATTTATATTTTGAAAACAGTGTTAAAGTAAAAAGTTTAAATGATGATTATTTTAAATGTTATCAAGAAATTGAAAAAGCTTTGTTTAAAAAACAAAAAAATACTTTAAAAACAAATGTTTTGCTTGCGGAAATCATTAAACAAATGATTTCTAGTCAAGAAAAAGGAAAAACAGTTCAACAATTAGTTGGTCAAAATACCCAATCATTTGTGGATCAAATTAATAAAAAGCTTAATTACAAAGAAAAAATCAATCAGTTAAAACAAAGAGATTTTAATAAATATGAAATGTCTGGTATATTACTTACAATGTGCATCTATATTGTACTTCTTTTTGTTAAAGAGTTGGTGGGAAATCATTATTTAATCAATTACTATATTGATTTATTGGTTGCGGTAATTATGCTTTGTATTAGTGTCAAACAACTCTTAAATCAAAGAAATTTAATTAAACGTTATCAAGTTTCCACTCAACCTTTTATTGTTGAAATAATAAGTATTATTATTTCATTATTGATTGCTATTTTATTTTATAATAGTCCTTTTGATATCACTTTTGTTATTTTAGTTATTGCATTTTTTACAAGTAAAAAAATGTATTCAAAATCCTTAAACAATTAAGGATTTTTTCTTTGCATTGTTTAAAAAATATAGTAAAGTATTAAATGGTGATAAAAATGGAAAAAGAAATCATATTAGAAAATTTAGATGAAAGTATTGTTAATGAAGCAACTTTTTATAGTCAACAAAATATTCCTTCACAGATATCACAAGCACTTTATTTATATGGAAGTACAACAGATTATCAAGTATTAGGATTTATTGATGCAAGTGGTGATGGAAGTAAAGGAATGATCTTTACGGATCAAGGAATTTATTTTTGTTTTAAAGAACCTCATTTCTTTTTATATGAAGATATTGAAAAATTAATTCTTGTAAAAAAAGAAGAAACTTTTGATTTTTATGCTAAAATCAAAACAAAAACAAGTACTTTTGTCTTTAAAAATAATTATTTAAATTTAAAAGAATTTATTGAATGTTTAAGCGGAATTTTAGAAATGCCAATTTCTTATGAAATGTCTGCTTATGAAAAAGTAGAATACTTTGTACCGCTTGTTTTAGATGATTTAAAAGAAGACGTTTATGAAGATTTAGAACTTACAAAACAACAGTACCAACAAATAAAAGATATTGAACATGAACTTGAGATGGCAAAAGAACTTAAAGATTTAGATTATCAAGATGAATGTCGTTCTTTATGTCGTTATTGTTTAGATTTCTTTGAAAGTTTAGGACTTGATAGCGATGAAATAGAAGCTTTAAATGAAGCACAAAGTTTTTTTGATCAACAAGATAGTCAAGAAAACCAACAATTAGAAGGTGCCAAACGTTGGGTCGATGAAATGATGAGTAATTATCAAAATGGTGATACAGGAATGTATGATCAAATGAAATCAACAATGGAAAACTTAGGTATTGATGAAGAAAAATTAAAAAATATGTCAAAAGAAGAAGTAGATCAATATGTTCAAGATATGTGTAAAAAATTTGGTATTTCACAAAGTTTATTTGATAAATTAAAGGATAAGTTTGGAAGATAGAGGGTATATTATGATTAAATTAGTTGTTTTAGATGTCGATGGAACAAGCATTGATAGAGATAATCAATTTTATGATGATGATATAAAAGAAATTGATTTTTATAAAAAAAAGGGCATTGAATTTATGTTTGCTTCAGGTAGAGATATGAACATGATGCTTGATATGATTGAAAAGTCTCATGTAGATGGTGATTTAATTATTAATAATGGGACACAATATCGAAATATTGAAGGAACTAAAAATATTGCGCATCCAATGGATGAAGCGGCTTTTAGACAAATAATTCCTATTTTACAAAAATATAATTATCATATTTCTATTCATACAACAAAAGGGAAATATATTTTAACGGATTTTGAAAGTTATTGGGACCTACATGTTAAGTTGTTGATGAAAGGTCGTGAAGGTGTTACTTTAGAAGACCTTCCAAATACGACATTCTTCAGAAGATGGGGTTATTTAAATGATTGTACCTCAGTAAAATCAATTGATGATATTTATAACCAAGGAGCTTTGCCTTTAAAAGTAGATGCTAGACATTTGAATCCAGAAGAAGCTAAAGGGGTTGCTGATCATTTAAGAAGTATTCCACATCTTAATATTTCTTCATCCTATGAAGATAATATTGAAATAACATGTGATGATTATGATAAAGGAATCATGTTAAAAGAAGTTTTAAAATTAAAAGGACTGACCCTTGATGAAGTAGCAACCTTTGGTGATGGCTTAAATGATGTATGTATGCTAGAAGGGTTCCCTTATAGTTTTACACCAGCTAATGGTTGTAAAGAAGCAAAAGAAGTGGCAACATATACTCTTAGCAAAACTGGAGGACATGGTGCTATTCAAGAAGGTTTACATATTTTAAAAGAACAAAATCTAATTTAAAAAAGAGCGTTAGCTCTTTTTCTTGCACGATAATATAAAGATTGTTGACATGATCATAATAAAACCTAAAACATCAATCAATGTAAAAGGGGAATGTAACCATAAACACATACAGATCGTTGCGCTTAAAGGTTCAACAGCAGCAATCAAGGATGCTCTCATTGGTCCAATAAGATTGACACCAATCAAATACATCGAAAAAGCTAAAACTGTTCCAATAACGATAATACCGATCATTCCTAAATAACCAAAGATATCTAAAGAAACAGAAATATTCCAAACACGTCCAATGGCTCCTAAAACAACGCCACCAATAATCATTGCATATCCTGTAGGAATTAAACTGCCGTATTTATTCATGATGTGACGAGGAAGTAAGGAATAAAAAGATGCTGCAAGACCAGCCAACACACCCCAAAATAATCCTTCAAAAGATAAAACCATTTCATGAATATTTCCATGCGTTGCAAGGATAAAAGTTCCCCCAAAAGCTAAAGCAACACATAGAAGTTCTTTTTTATAGGGAAGTCTTTTACAGACAAGACAAGTATAAAACATAATAAAGATTGGATTTAAATATTGTAAAATAGCTGCAGTTGAACTATTTGAATAATAGATTGCAGTCATATAAGAATATTGACAAAACATCAATCCTAAGATTGCAAATAAAACAAGTTGAAAAACATCATTTTTATTTTCCCAAATACTCAATGTTTTTTTTGTATCTTTGATAAAACATGTAGCTAATAAAATGATTCCTGCAAAGATCATTCTCATTGTTGTCAGCCACATTGTATTTAAATGATAGGTTTGAAACAAAAATTGTCCCATTGTTCCAGAAATACCCCAAAATGTGCCACCTAATAATGTAATAATAATTCCTTTTTTCATAACTTCACCTCATTTATCGACATTCTAACAAATCTAAATATTCAATACAATTGTTTTTGATAAACAAAACATGTTATACTTTTTACATGGTACTATAGCTTAGCTGGATAAAGCGTACGCCTCCGGAGCGTAAGATCATGAGTTCGAATCTCATTAGTACCGCCATATAAAATCAAAGATATCATGGAGTGTGATATCTTTTTTTATTTAAATGTATATTTTTTTAAAATCTCTATCAAACTGTAATAAGAGTGATTGACACAAAAGTTAGTCTGTGCTAACATAATATTGTGAGTTAGCTTTAACTAACTAAAGGAGGAGAAAAAATGAAAGTTGTATATGCATCAAGAACTGGAAATGTTGAAAGTATTATTTCTAAATTAGGAATTGATGATGCTTTAAAAATTGAAGATGGTAGTGAAACAATCGACGAAGATTATGTTTTATTTACTTATACTGATGGATTTGGCGATGTTCCTTATGAAGTGGATGAATTCTTACAAAGTCAAAATGAACATTTAAAAGGTGTTGTTGTAAGTGGTGATACGGGATATGGTGAAGCTTATTGTAAAGCAGGAGATGTTATTGCTGAACAATATAATGTACCATGCCTTTATAAAGTAGAAAATGATGGTAGTGACGAAGATATCGAAGCTATTAAAAAAGTGATTGCTTAATTATGCCTTTATCTGCTCACGAATTCGAAAGAAGATTGATCTTTTACGCCTCACCAACACTAACAAAGTTAAAAGTTGCCTGCATGTATAATTTAAATGATTTAGATGATTTAGAAGAATGTCTTGATTATTATAATGACATTTTAAATAAAAAAGATATTTATTTAAAAGTCTTATCCATTAAAGGACGTTCAATGATCTATGTTTATCAAAAAGAAAAATTAAATAAATTATGTTCTTGTAAACAAATTCAAAAAATCTTTAAACAATATGATTACAATTGTACATCACTAGAAACACTTATTATTGACTTACAAAAACGTCTTAATAGTAATGGCTTTCCCCATGAGATCGGTTTATTTCTAGGATATCCAATGACAGATGTTTTAGGTTTTATTGAAGGTAGAGAACATTTAAGTGCAGGTTATTGGAAAGTTTATAGTCATGTTAAAAATTGTCAACAAACATTTGATAAATATCATAAATGTACACATGAACTTTGTAAAAGATTTAATCAAGGTGAAAGTATTGAACAAATATGCAGATATGTTTAATTGGTAAAGTTTTCTTTACCAATTTTTATTTTTGTTTATAATGTTACTAGGTGATATTTATGTTAAAAAAAGAAGTAATCGAAAAGTTAAATGAGAAAGAAATAAAAGTATATCGATATATTTTAGCGCATTCACTAGAATTTCCTTTTATGACAATTAGGGAAGTAGCGAATGGTGTACAAGTTTCTACAACTGTTATTTTAAATTTTGTAAAAAAGATGGGATATAAAAGTTTTAAAGAATTTAAACTTGCCTATCGTTTACAAGAAAGAAAGTCAAGAGCATCTAAAAGGGTTTATGATGATAAACAAGTTATAGGAGCCTTAATGCAATTAGATAATGAATATTATCAAGAAAAGTTAGATATTGCTAAAGCGATGATAGGAAATCATAATAATTTAATTTTTACAGGTATTGGGAATTCTGGGTTGATAGGAACTTATGGGGCACGTATTTTTTCCAGTGTTGGAAAATATGCAAATGTTATCAATGATCCTTTTATGCGTATTAATGCTTCAATGGAAGATACGGTTATTATTGCTTTGTCTATATCAGGGAAAACACCTGAATTACTTCGTATTGTAGAGTTGTGTAAAACATTTGGCGCCTGTATTATTTCTATTACAGCCAATATGAAATCACCGCTTGCTTTAATGAGTGATATATCTATTCCTTACTTTTTAAAAATAGATAATATTGATCAAATAGATCTGACAAGTCAAATTCTTGCAGTTGCTATTATTGAAAGATTAGCACGTAACTATTAAAAAACAAATGTTTTTTTTAAATAACAAAAAACAGAATTATGACATAGAATATAGCGCTTTCAGTTTTATTGAATGAAAAATGTAAGCGTGTTATTCTTTTTTTGTATCAAGAAGTTATCTTGAACATTTGGCCAAATATAAAAATTAATGGAGGAAATTATATGGAAAAAATGCAAGCGTTCATGGAACGATTCTTTGTTCCTTTTGCTGCAAAAATTAACAGCCAAAGACATGTTGCTGCAGTAAGAGATGCTTTTACTTTATCATTCCCGCTTACAATGGCAGGGTCGATGGTATTATTAATCAATTATGTATTTTTAGATCCAACTGGATTTGTTGCAAGTTTGTTACATTTGGGAGATTTAATTCCTAATTTAGCTGATTATCAAGCAGTATTAAGTTCTGTTATTAATGGGACAACCAATATTTTAGCAATTTTAATTGCTTTTCTAGTAGCTTATCAATTAGCACAAGAAATGCAAGGAGATCAAGTTTTATGTGGAATTACAGCTTTAGCTGCTTATTTCATTTTATATCCAGCAGCAAGAAATTTTGCTGATAAATCTGGAAGTGGTTTAATGACTACATATTTTGGAGCACAAGGTTTATTTGTTGCTTTATTTGTTGGCTTATTTGTCGCTGAATTATTAACGCGTTTAGGGAATAACAAAAAACTTGTTATTAAAATGCCTGAACAAGTACCACCAGCAGTATCACAATCATTTAATTTATTATTACCAATTATGATTGTTTTAGCTGTTATAGGTGTTATTAACTTTATTTTCAATAACATTACAAGTGATGGTATTCAAGTATTGATTTATAACATGATTCAAGCACCACTTACAAGCTTAGGAAGCTCAATGGGAACAATTATTGTTTTTGTTGTTGTACAACAATTCTTATGGGTTTTAGGAATCCATGGTCCAAACACTTTAAATGCATTACGTTCAGTGATCTTTACAGAACAACAAAATATGAACTTAGCTTATGTAGCTGCACATGGAACTGCATGGGGTGCCCCTTATCCAATTAACTGGGGATCTATTAATGATGCTTTTGGTAATACAGGAGGTTCAGGAGCAACTTTAGGTTTAATTATTGCAACATTTATTGTTGGTAAAAAGAATAAGGCACAATATCAAATTTGTAAAATGTCACTTGCACCAGGTTTATTTAATATCAATGAACCAATTATCTTTGGTTTACCATTAGTTATGAATCCAATGTATATTGTTCCATTTATTTTATCACCGGTCGTATGTAACATTATTGGATGGTTCTGTGTATGTGTCATTAAAATCATTCCACCAGTTGCTTATAGTGTTGCATGGACAACACCAGGTTTCTTGATTCCTTTCTTAGGTTCAGGAGCAAATAATATCATGGCTTTAGTTATTGGTTTTGTCTGTGTTGGTGTAAGTACTTTAATTTATTTACCATTTGTTATCGCAAGTACAAAAGCAGCCCTAAAAGCAGAAGGAGCAGAAAATGCGTAAGGATTTTTTATGGGGTGGAGCTGTTGCGGCTCATCAAGTAGAAGGTGGCTATAACGAAAAGGGAAAAGGTCTCAATGTCTCAGATATGATGACAGTTGGAGGTGTCGGTAAAAAAAGAAAAATTACAGATACTATTTTATCTGATGAGTTTTATCCTAATCATGAAGCGATTGATTTTTATCATCACTATAAAGAAGATATTGCCTTATTTAAAGAAATGGGATTTAAATGTTTTAGAACATCCATTTCTTGGGCAAGAATCTTTCCTCAAGGAGATGAATTAGAGCCTAATGAAGAAGGGTTAAAATTCTATGACGAAATGTTTGATGAATTATTAAAAAATGATATTCAACCTGTTATTACTTTAAGTCATTTTGAAATGCCCTATGGGTTAGTAAAAAAATATGGTGGTTGGAGAAATAGAAAGCTTATTGACTGTTTCGTAAGATTTGCAAAAGTATGTTTTGAAAGATATCAACATAAAGTAAAATATTGGATGACTTTCAATGAAATCAATAACCAAGCAAACTATAAAGCAGATGTTGCAGTTTTCACCAATTCAGGTATTTTATTTGAAGAAGGGGAAGATAGAGAAGCTATTGTTTATCAAGCAGCGATTTATGAATTGATTGCTAGTGCAAAGGCTGTTAAAATAGCACATGAAATCAATCCTGAAATGATGGTTGGATGTATGATGGCCATGACACCAATCTATCCATATTCATGTAATCCAGATGATATGTTAAAAGCTGTAGGAGCTAATCATAAACGTTTTTGGTATTTAGATGTTCATGCTAGAGGAATTATTCCAGGATATATGAAATCTTTCTTTAAACGCCAAGGCTATGATTTAGATTTAACTCAAGAAGATTTGGAAGTATTAAAACAAGGTTGTGTTGATTATATTGGGTTTAGTTATTATATGTCTTTTGCAACAAAGGGAGATGGTGACATCAACCTTGATTATGATGAAGAAAATGACTTATGTGATAATCCTTATATTCAAAAAACACAATGGGGATGGCCAATTGATGCTAAAGGCCTTAGATATACATTAAATTGGTTATATGACCGTTATCAACTTCCAATGTTTATTGTTGAAAATGGTTTTGGTGCAATTGATCAAAAAGAAGCGGACGGTTCTGTTCATGATCAATATCGTATTGATTATTTAAAAGAACATATTCAAGAAATGAAAAAAGCTGTAGATATAGACGGTGTTGATTTATTAGGATATACTGTTTGGGGTTGTATCGACTGTGTAAGTTTTTCAACAGGAGAAATGAAAAAACGTTACGGATTTATTTACGTTGATAAAAATAATGATGGTTCAGGATCATTAAAAAGAAGTAAAAAAGATTCTTTTGAGTGGTATAAAAAAGTTATTGAAACAAATGGAGAAGTGTTATAAAGGAGAATTGTATGAATAGTTACTTTCTACAACTAAAAAAAGATATTCCTAATGATATTGGATGGATTAGAAGAATTTTAGCTTATGCCTTTGATTGGTATGTAGGAGGTATGATTGCATCTTTACCGGTGATTATTATTTATATGATGTTACACAAAGATGCAACTTATATCCCTCAAAATTTGTCCATATTTCATGCACCCTACAATGTCATTGCAGGAAGTTTATCGCTTATTGTCGCTATTGGATATTATGTTTTAGTTCCAATGTTTGTTTTTAAAGGACAAACATTAGGTAAAAAAATCTTTCATTTAAAGATTATTGCAAATAGTTATGATGAAGTGACAAATAAACAATTATTTATTCGACAATTTATAATGATTTTATTAGTTGAAGGAAGTGTATTTACGTCAAGTAATATGTTACATCAATTATTACAGGTTGTAACAGGTTTCAATATTCCAAAATATTATGCCTATTTTGGAATATTTATTACACTTATTTCTGTGATTTTAATGTTTATTTTAAAATCAAGAAGACCATTACATGATTTGTTTGCTAATACAAGAGAAGTATATCTTGAAAGCAATGATTATGAATATTATCAAAAGAAAAGAAAGAAAGTAAAAAGAAAATCAGGTAAGTAACACCTGATTTTCTTTTAGAGGAAAGTTATGGAATATTTAGTATTAGATGTAGGTGGAAGTGCGATTAAATATGCTTTAATGAATGATGAATTGGAATTTCTTGAAAAAGGACAAGTACCAACACCTAAAACATCATTAGAAGATTTCAAAAAAGAAATTCAAAGTCTTTATCAAAAATATCAAGAACGTGTTGATGGAATTGCTATGTCACTTCCAGGTTTAATCAATAAAAAAACGAATAAAATGCAAATACCAGGAGCACTTCTTTATAATCAAAATGTAGATATTTTGAAAGAATTAAAATCGGTAACAACTAATCGCTTAACAATTGAAAACGATGCAAAATGTGCTGCATTGTGTGAAGTGGTCTATGGTAGTTTAAAAGATAGCCAAGTAGGAGCCGTTTGTATTATTGGTACTGGTATCGGTGGAGGTGTAACTATCGGTGATCAGGTTTTTACAGGGGTTCATGGTTTTGCTGGAGAGTTTAGTTATTTATCAATAGATTGGAAAAACAATTTAGGATTTGAAAATAAATGGGGAACTGATTTTGGAGCATTTACCTTAGTTAAGATGATTGCTAAAGCTAAAGGAATAGAAGAAGAAATTGATGGTGTACAAGCTTTTGAATATTGCAATCAAGGAGATAAAGATGCTCTAAAAGCCTTAGAAGAATTTTGTGATTTAACAGCAACAGGGTTATATAATTTACAAGCGGTTATTGATCCTGATAAAATTGCTATTGGTGGAGGAATTAGTAAACAACCAATTTTATTAGAATATCTACAAAAATCATTAGATAAAATTTATAATTCAATTGAAATTCCTATCCCTCAAGTAAATATTGTTCGCTGTAAATATGATAATGATTCAAATTTAATAGGTGCACTTGCAAACTATAAAAAGATATATAACTGCTAATCGTACTTGATTAGTAGTTTTTTTTTAGTAAAATATATTTGGTGATATAAATGGAAGCGAATGAAGTAATAACAAACTTAAATCCTTTAGAATATGATATTTATTTTTATTTAATACAAAATAAAGATATGATTATTTCAATGAAATTAAAAGATCTAGCAAGTCAATTACATGTATCAACAGCGATGATTACAAGAGTTTGTCAAAAATTAGGCTTTGAAGGTTTTGGAGAATATAAAGCTTATTTAAAATTAGAAGAACATGAACAAGTAAATACAAATACATTTCAATTAGAACATATTTTTAATTTTTTTTATAGTGTTGATAATGAAATGTTTTATCAAGAGATTCAAGAGGCGGTGACTTTAATTAAGGAAACTTCTGATGTTATTTTTTATGGAATTGGACTATCAGGAATTCTTGCACAATATGGTCATGGACTGTTTAATCGAAAAGGAATTCGTTCATTATATATAGAAGATTTTAGTATGCGACTTGATTTTTATAATCAAGCCATTGCAATTATTTTATCTGTTTCAGGAAATACAACTGAAGTTTTATCGAGAATACAAAATTTAAAAGGATATGGAATAAAAGTTATTTTAATTTCCGAAAATAGTCATAATAAAGCTGCTCAAATGGCTGATTTATGTATCAATTACCATTTACCTAATGTAAAAGATAAATATTTTGCTAATTCAGTGACACAAGTCCCTGTTTTGTATATTTTAGAGTGCTTAGCGGATAGTTTATAATTGGTAAAGTTTTCTTTACTAATTTTTTTTTCGATATTAATGAAAACGATTGTAAAAAATGATATGATAGGTGTGTATTTTAAGGAGGAAATAGAATGGGATTTAGAGAAGATTTTTTATGGGGTGGGGCAGTTGCTGCTCATCAATGTGAAGGTGCCTGGCAAGAAGGCGGAAAAGGAATCAGCTGTAGTGATGTAGAAACTGCAGGAGATAATGTAACAGGTGCGCCAAGACGTTTAACAGATGGTGTTATTGAAGGTGAAGATTATCCAAACCATGTAGGTGTTGACTTCTATCACCGTTATAAAGAAGATGTTGCTTTATTTGCAGAAATGGGATTTAAAGCATTTAGAACATCTATCGCTTGGACTCGTATTTTCCCTAGAGGGGATGAAGAAAAACCGAATGAAGAAGGTTTAAAATTCTATGACGATTTATTTGATGAATGTCATAAATATGGTATTGAACCTGTTATTACATTATCACACTTTGAATTACCTTGGGCATTAGCTAAAGAATATGGTGGATTTAGAAATCGTAAAGCAATTGATATGTTCGTTAAATTTGCAAAAGTATGTTTTGAAAGATATCAACATAAAGTAAAATATTGGATGACTTTCAATGAAATCAATAACCAAGCGGATGTTACACAACATAACTTAATTCAAGAAGGTGCGGTTTTACTTAAAGAAGGTGACGATGCAGAATACTTAATGTATTTATCAGCTCATCATGAATTAGTTGCTTCAGCATTAGCTGTCAAAGCAGCACATGAAATCAATCCTGATTTACAAGTAGGATGTATGATTGGGATGAATGGTGTTTATCCAGCTTCACCAAAACCTGAAGATGTGATGAATGCTTTAGGTGCAATGCATCAAAAATATTGGTATGTGGAAGTACACGCAAGAGGACATTATCCTCGTCATATCTTAAAGAAATTTGAAAGAAAAGGATATGATTTTATTACTGAAGAAGATAAGAAAATCTTAGCTGAAGGTAAAGTAGATTATATTGGATTCTCTTACTACATGTCATTTGCGACTCAATATCAAGGACGCAATGAAAAAACATTTGATTATGTACCAGAAGATTTCGTAAGAAATACTTACTTAAAAGCCTCTGACTGGGGATGGCAAATTGATCCACTTGGATTACGTTGGTGCTTAAACTGGTTTAATGACCGTTTTGAACTTCCAATGATGATCGTTGAAAATGGATTTGGTGCTTATGATAAAAAAGAAGCTGATGGTACAGTTGATGATCAATATCGTATTGATTACTTAAAAGAACATATTCAAGCAATGAGAGATGCTGTTGATTATGATGGTGTTGATTTACTTGGATATACAATGTGGTCTCCAATCGACATCGTTTCAGCATCAACAGGTGAATATGATAAACGTTATGGATTCATTTATGTTGACTATAATAATAATCATGAAGGTGATTTCTCTAGAAGTAAAAAGAAATCATTTGATTGGTACAAACATGTTATTGAAACAAATGGACAAAAACTCTAAGAATGAGGTTTTCCTCATTCTTTTTTTATGGTATAATTACTGTAATGGAGGGAAAGAATAGTATGAAAAAAATAATGAAAGTTTTATGTGTATTTGCTCTTGTTTTTCTTGCTGGATGTAGTTCAACAAATTCACAAGATGAACAAAAACAAGTCGTCACTGATTTCTTTACTTATGTAAGTGAATGTGACATTAAAAATCTTAAAAAGATTACAAGTAGTTCTGTTTTAAATGATATGGAACTCGAAAAAATGGAAGAAGAATTAAGTCAGTATACGGAAGAAGAATATGGGAAAGTTTTCGTTGAAGAAACTGATAAGTTCAAAAAAGCAATCTTTAAAGATTTATTTACTGATATCAAAATCAAAGATGTAAAAGAAGATGGAGATAAAGTTAAAGTAACTGTTACAGGTAAAGAAAAAGATTATTCAGAAATTGATTTTGATTCAAATGAATTAAATACAACTGCTCAAAATTATATTACTGAACATTATGATGAAATTTCTAAAGTTGCTCAAGAAGAAGGGGAAAATGCAGCACTTATTAAAGTGTTTGATGAAATTGCACCTACACTTTATCAAACAATGACAGATACATATAAAAAAGCACCAACTAAGAAATTAACATCGACAGTGACATTAGAAAAGAAAGATGATAAATGGATTATCACTGGTCTTGATGAATAATAGAGATAGACAATCGAAAGATTGTCTATTTTGCTTTTATGATAATATTTGCTATAATGATTTTTGGAAAGTGGGGTCATTATGAGTCGATCTAATTCAATCGTTAAACAAGCTTCAATTTTGGCGCTTGCAGGAATATTAGTTAGAATTATTGGACTTTTGTATCGTAGTCCATTAACTGCAATGATTCTAGATGAAGGAAATGGTTATTATTCAACTGCTTATAATATTTATGCACTTGTATTACTTATTTCTTCTTATAGTATTCCTACAGCAATCTCAAAATTGATTTCAGAAAAAATTGCCTTACATGAATATAAAAATGTTAAAAGAATATTAAAATGTATTTTTATTTATGTTTGTGCTATTGCTGGAAGTGCAGCAATACTATTATTTATACTAGCACCTTTTATTGTGGATGTTAACGCAGTTCCAGCACTTCGAGTGTTATGTCCAACAATCTTTTTATCAGGGTTATTAGGTGTATTTAGAGGGTATTTTCAAGCACATAAAACGACAGTTTATACATCTGTTTCACAAATTATTGAACAAATCTTCAATGCTGTTGTTGCTTTGCTTGCAGCATATATTTTTATTCAACCATATATTGGAGTAGATGCAACAAAAGTTGGATCTTATGGAGCGGCTGGTTCTGCGCTTGGAACAGGAGCAGGGGTCCTTGTTGGTTTGGTGTATATGATTTTCATGTATTTGAAAAAGAAAAATACTTTTGTTGAAGAAAGTGATGAAGAAGTTAATGAGCATGTAGATTCCTATCAAGATATTTTTAGAATGATCATGCATATTATTGCGCCAATTATTTTAGCAACATGTGTTTATAATTTAGTAACAACAATCGATATGTATATTTTCTATTTTGCACAATCTTTTCATCATATTGATAAAATTGCTTATATTTCAAATTATGGTGTTTATGCAGGAAAATATATCGTTTTACAAAATGTACCAGTAGCACTCGCATCTGCAATGTCTACAGCTTCCATTCCATCAATTTCATCGGCATGGGCGTTAGGTAATGTTAAAGAAGCAAAAGAACATATTACATCAGGTTTAAGTGTCACAATGCTGATTTTAATTCCAGCGGCGATTGGAATGGCAGCATTGGCTTATCCAATAATGGGTGTTTTATTTCCTCAAAAAGCAACAATTATGACAGCAACAAAACTTTTAATGTTTGGCTCACCAGCTATTGTTTTTTATGGTTTATCCACTCTTACAAATGGGATTTTACAAGCGTTGGGCGAAGTCAATGTACCCTTAAGAAATGCAGCATTTTCTCTTGTGTGTCATATTGTTATTATAGCTATTCTTTTATTTATTACACCATTAGGAGTTTATGTTCTTGTTTTTGGTAACTGTACATATGCCTTACAAGTATGTTATTTAAATCAAAAAGCTTTACGTAAAAAAATAGGTTATAAACAAGAAATCAAAAGAACATATGTTTTACCTTTGATTGCTTCTTTAATTATGGCAGTTGCCGTATTAGGCGTTTATTATGGTTTATTTACCTTAACTCATCGTGTTTTCTTACCACTTATTTTATCAGTTGTGGTAGGAGTTATGGTTTACTTTGTCTTAATTATGTATATCTATTGGGAACATCCAACTTATTTGTTTGAAATTCCTTATATGAGAAAGCTTTATTATAAAATTAAAAGAAAATTGAATAAATAAACGATATTTTTTTGAAATATCGTTTTTTAAATCCACTTTTTTGTTGTATTAGTGCTATAATGTGACAAAGTTAATTATTATATTATGATAAGATAAAAGACATTGGAGGGAAAAGAATGCATTATAAAAACGTAAATGGAATTTTATCCAATCAAAATACCATGAATTTATATAGAGGATGTCAACATGGGTGTATTTATTGTGATTCAAGAAGTGCATGTTATCACTTTGATCATGACTTTGAAGATATAGAAGTAAAAGAAAATGCCTTAGTCTTATTAGAAAATTGTTTAAAACATAAAAGAAAAAAATGTATGATTCAAATGGGTTCAATGTGTGACCCTTATATGCCCTTAGAAAATGAATTAAATCATGTAAGAAAAGCTTTGGAATTAATTGATCACTATGGTTTTGGAGTAACGCTCATTACGAAATCAGATCTAGTTTTAAGAGATATTGATTTATTGAAAAAAATCAACCAGAAAACAAAGTGTGTAGTTCAAATGACACTGACAACCTATGATGAAGAATTATGCCAAAAACTAGAACCTCATGTATGTACGACAAAAAAACGTATTGAAGTTTTAAAAGAATTAAATAAACAAGGAATACCAACAATCGTTTGGTTAACACCAATCTTACCTTTTATTAATGATACAAAAGAAAATATCATGGCTATTTTAAAAGGATGTTTTGAAGCAGGGGTCAAAGGGGTTATATGTTTTGGCATGGGAGTTACTTTAAGAGAAGGAAGTCGAGATTACTATTATCAACAACTTGATCAACTTTTTCCTGGTATGAAAGAAAAGTATCAATCAACGTATAATGATCAATATACGCTTAATAGTCCGCATAATCGAGAATTAATGAATCTCTTCTTTGAAAAATGTCAACAATATCATATGATGTGTAATTATCCAGAAATCTTTGCTTATTTACAAGAATTTGAAACTAAAATTGAAGTCAAAGAAAAAGAAAGCCATTCATTTGAACAACTTTCTCTCTTTTAAAAAAGATGGGCTTTATGAAATAACATGATATTTTTGAAATAGAGCTAATGAGAAACCATGAGG